>Ga0078972_1000181_pt1 | contig 260886 bp, 250 predicted proteins | sample YelNatPaOPGAMG01_FD_67568 | JGI IMG/M metagenome (GOLD analysis project Ga0078972, IMG submission 67568) | Hot spring thermophilic microbial communities from Obsidian Pool, Yellowstone National Park, USA - OP-RAMG-01 (SPADES assembly) (version 2) | ecosystem: Environmental > Aquatic > Thermal... | reverse complement strand
GGTATTTCAGAAAAGAGGGAATCAATGCTGAGATAGTCGCGGTGGAACCTGAGGAATGTTCGGTAATTAAAAAGGGTAAAAAGGGACCACACAGGATTGAGGGAATCGGCGATGGATTTATTCCGGAAATCGTCGACACGAACTTGATTTCGAAAGTTGAGCTCGTTAGCGACACGGAAGCGATCGAAATGGCAAGGAGACTGGCGAAAGAGGAAGGAATTCTCTGTGGGATATCTGCAGGAGCAAACGTTACGGCCGCGATCAGAATCGCCAAGGAGCTCGGGAGAGGTAGGAACGTGATAACAATTATTCCTGACACAGGAATGCGCTATTTTTCAACCGATCTCTATGAGGAAGTGTGAACCATGATTGATCGCACGGAAATGGTGATAGATCTCCTGAAAAAATTGGTTTCGATCGATAGTGTTAATCCATGTCTTTCGCCAAAACACAGAGGCGAGGGGGAAATCGCTGATTTTGTTGCGGAGCGTTTGAGATTGATTGGTGCAGATGTTAGAAAACAAAAGGTTGTTGACGATAGGAATAATGTGATCGGCGTAATTCGAGGCAACGAAAGAGGCAGAAAGTTGCTCATTGTTGCGCACCTGGATACGGTTGGTGTAGATTCGATGATCATCCCGCCATTCCAGCCAGTGATCGCTGGTAACAGGCTTTATGGAAGAGGCTCTGCCGATAACAAGGGTGGAATGGCGGCCGCAATCGAAGCTCTCAGATTGCTTTCCCTTGATTGCAACTTTAAGGGAGATGTAATCTTCGCAGGCACTGTTGACGAGGAATATGAAGCGAAAGGAATCGAAAACCTTGTGCAGGAGATCGAAGCTGACGCGGCTATTGTCATCGAGCCAGTTGGCTTTAATGTTATGGTCGCCCATAAGGGATTCGCGTGGCAAGAGTTCAAGGTCATGGGTAGGGCGGCGCATGGGAGTGATTTCGTCAATGGCATAGATGCGATCTTTGAAACTCAGAAACTCCTTGCAGAGCTGATCAAAATGAATGATGAGTTGATGAAACATCCACATCCTCTTCTCGGTCCAGCATCCCTGCACGCATCGCAAATTCACGGCGGGGAAGGGTGGTCAACCTATCCCGCTGAGTGCTTCTTAACTGTTGAAAGGAGAACATTACCTGGTGAAACAAAGCTGAAGGTCGAAAAAGAATTTCTCGATATTACAGATCGCCTTCTTGAGGAGGGGATCCACGTCGAGACGAAAATGCACTTTTTCCGCGTCGCAACGGAGATCTCGCCAAACGAAATAATTGTGCAGTCTTTGCTAAAAGCAGCTTCAGAGGCGGGTATTAATTGTTCGGTTTCTGGCATGTCTGCTTGGCCTGAAGCGGGTGTGCTTAATCTCTCTGGCATTCCGTCGGTTGTCTTTGGACCGAGTGGATGCAAGGGGCATGAATCCGATGAGTATGTAGAGCTTGACAGTATTACCAAATGCAGCGAAGTGCTCGAGAAGGCAATTAGAATTTTTCTTTCTTAAATTTCTCTTGTCGCAAGTTTATCTTGCAAGTTTAGCATTCAACAATCTTAAGTATAGATCAAGCTTTTTCATCACTCGATAATCATGCCGCATCCATTGCCGCCCCACACCCACTGCCTCAATTGCGATAATCCGATTCCAGAAGATCAAGATTTTTGCTCGGAAAAGTGCAAAGACGCTTATCAGGAAAGAATGAAGAAGGAAAGAAGGCGAATAATGTACTTTTACGTCGCTGCGATCATCGCCATCATAGGAATCGGTCTTATTAGCTCGCTTGCTTGATTGCAAGATCTTGATCGTCAAATTCGCCATATGGAAAATCGAAAGGTTATCTCATTCCGTAGATTGCATCGATGAGTTTGCAAACACGCACCGTCTCTTTAACATCATGTACCCTGATGATGTCCGCTCCATTGATTACGGAGACGGCGGCTGATGCTAATGATCCCTCAAGTCGCTCCTCTTTGGGCAGATCGAGGACTTTTCCTATGAAGGTCTTTCTCGAAGCGCCTACAAGGAGCGGGCGTCCAAGGCAGCGGAATTCTCTCAGTCTTCTAAGGATGTCGAGATTATGATAGACTTCTTTACCGAAACCGATTCCTGGGTCGATTATGATCTTATCTCTATCAATCCCGCTCTCCTCTGCTTCTCGAATCTGCCCTGCCAGAAACATTAAGATGTCGCCGACAACATCCTCATAAGAGATGTTCAATTGCATTGTCTGCGGGTCTCCAAGCATGTGCATAATGATAACTGGAACGTCAAGTTCACTGACCGTTCTCATCATTTCTGGATCTCTAAGGCCCGAAACATCGTTGACAATTTGCGCACCGATCTCGACGGCTTTTCTCGCGATTGAGGGTTTCCGCGTATCAATTGATATGGGAATGTCGATTGAGGGAATCACTTCTTCAAGAATTGGAATTACTCTTTCTCTTTCCACGGTCTCTGGAATTGGTGTTGAAAAGGGGCGTGTGGATTCACCGCCAATATCAATAATGTCTGCCCCTTCGTCGACCATTTGGAACACTCTTTCAACTGCCGATTCCTTGTTGAAATACATACCGCCGTCAAAGAACGAATCAGGCGTAACGTTGAGAATACCCATGATGATTGTTTTTTCGAAATTAAGCGTTTGATTGGAAAGTTTAATTGGCTTCGTTGATGACGACCGGTAGTTCTTCAATGCGATGAGGATCATTTCGACCAAGGGATAATCCTGATAATTCGAAAGATTCTTGTAAAAAGATGCATCGCCAAAGACAAGATATCTTGTGCATTTCGATGTTGTGCTCTTCTTAATTTCGCCACCAGCACTTTCGATCAATCTCGATAGCTCTTGTGCGTTTTTGATTTCCCTTTCAAATTCGAGATATGTGAATAGAAGGTTCTCAATCTCCTCATTAGAAAGTAAAGGAGAATCGATTCTCAAACGCGACCATTCGTCGAGCGCTTCTCTGTAAGAATGAAAAGAACGAATACGAGCAATCATAATTAACCAGTAAGCAACGGATCGATGAATTCGACGAGATCGATGACCTCAACCTTTGCGCCATTCGATTCTTTACCAAGTCTCAGATTGTTCACGCAGAACGGGCACGTTGTAACGAGGAAATCAGCAAATTCCGCCTCGTCAACTCTTCGCGCAGCTATCTTAGCTGAAAGATCAGGAAATGCTGACCTGACACCACCGCCACCGCCGCAACACCTCGCTGTCTCCTTATTCCTTTGCATTTCATTGTATACGAGATCTGGAATCATCTGGAGAACTTTTCTCGGAGGTTCATAAATACCGCAGTGCCTTCCTAGATGACATGGATCGTGATATGTGACCTTCTTTTTCAATGGTTTGAGCTTGAGATCCCTGTCGGCAAGGTATTCAGAGATATGCTTGACCTTGAAATTGATGTCGACAAACTTTGGATATTCTTCTTTAAACATCCTGTAGCAGCCTGCGCATGAAAATACAACCTCGTCCACGCCCACGCTCTCAATAGCTTTCACATTTTTTTCCATAAGTGAAATGAGGTCTTCTTCCTTCCAACCGATTCTCTGCATTACGCTGCCACAGCAAACCTCATCGAGGAGGGTGAAATCCGCGCCAAGTTTCTTTAGAATTGATAGCGTTGCTTTGGCGCTATTCACATTTCTATAAGCTGAAGTGCAACCGATAAAATAACCTAATTCTGCATTCCTAGGTCTCATGCCAAAGCGATCGATCACTCGATCTCTTTCCCCATAGGGATTGCCAAGTGAAATGATGTTATTGATGATCTTACTGTGTTGTGGAAGGATGAATCCATTCGCCACGAGATCCTTTCTCGCGCTTTCAACGACTTCGACAACTTCAATACTTGAAGGGCATCTCCTCTCACAATCCTTGCAGGTCGTACATTGGAAAAGACTCTCGATCACGGATTGATCGGCAGGTATCTCCTTTTGCAGAAGGCCGTACGAAAGAATCATTCTTCCTCTTGCGACACTCGGGTCCCAACCTATCCCTTCAAAGACAGGGCAAACGCTTTTGCAAAAGCCGCAATAAGTGCAAGTCAAAAGCGTCTTGAGCTCATTTTTTAGGTGTTGTGCTTCGATAATCTCAGTCATTGCTATCAACCCTCGGTACGGTAACGCTGCCATCCATCAGGATGAGGATTTTTGCATCCTTTTTCTCTTGGAGTGCAGCGTTGACAGCGGATTGAATGCTATTAAAAGGCGTTATATTAGCCTTTCTAAGCATGTCAGGATCTAAATCTGTGATAGCGAAGATTTTAGATTTTAATAGAATTTCGGCAATTTTGGCGGTCTTATGATATCCAAGTTTGTATTCTCTTGAAAGGTTCTCAAGAATTTTTTGTGGATCCGATGAGAATGAAAGTTGCTTATAGAATGTATCATGTCCGATACCATGCCGGCATTGCGAGACCAAGATAATGATCCCCCCCTCTTTCAAAGCCCACTTGGCATTATCGAGCGCCTTTTGAGACTGATACAGATCGACGTCCATAGGGAATGGAGCGACGCTCACAATGATATCAGCCTTCATCTTAATCGGAACAACGAATACCTCATTTGCCCATTCAACGGCCTTTTCAAACGCTGCATTGATGTCACCTGCTGCAGCCCGATAAACCCTCTGATGTCTGTCAAGAACGAGTTGAATCGAGAAAATCCTGTTGCGATCGATTGTCGATAATGCATCCATCATGTCTTCATGAACTGGATTTCCGGAAAGGACGAGGATCTGAGCATCTGGTCGCATTGCAAGCTTGTGATTCTGCTCGATTGTTTCATATGATGCAACGCCAGGGAAAAATGATTTTCTCCCACCCGTATAACCTGCAAAATAGTGTGGCTCAACACTCGTAATTACGATGAGGCGATCTGCGTCAACAGCGATTTTGTTCACCCACATCTCCGTTCCATTTTTTGATCGACCAAGGCACACCATCTCATCTTTTTTTGAGTCGTGTGCGTGGATTTTCGTTCTGAGTTTTTCAAGATGTTTACCGAAGATGAATCGGTATTCCTCTTCGGTCGGTGCACGATGACTTCCAGTTGCGATAAGGTATCTCGCGCTTTCCAGATCCATCAACTCATCGAGGATATCTAGAACTTTGTGAGTCGGAGTTGGGCGTGTCGCATCGTTAACGATGAAAACAATATTTTTTGCCCCTCTTAGAAAATCCGTTAGTGATGATGATTGAAGAGGATTCTCTATTGCTTCTTCAATGATTTTCCTCTCTTCACCAATGACGACATCATTCGGATATAACACACCCGCGAAATTTTTATCTGGGATCTCGACATGCTGCTTCCCATCTTTTCCATATGGTATTGTTATTTTCATAACCTGATCGAGAATGAATCATGAAACTATTAATAATGATTTATCTCATGCGGGCGCCCAAATTGTCCTTTCGATTGATCATTGTAAGGAAATTCGTAAAAAGATTGAGTGGATTCTCATCCAAAGAGACGGTACCAGTAAATGAAAATTTTCTCACTAAACCCATTATAATCGATGTCTATTAAGCTGCGGATCATTTGGAAATGGGGCCTACACTAAGAGACGCAAATGGATAACGGATGTTCCCATGCTCAATTGCATAGCTTAATTTATTTCATCTCATGTTGATATTTCAAAATCAGCTAAAAGACGGTCAATCAATTCTTTACCCAGACATTAGGCAGTAGAGTCTGGCATATCGAAATTTCCAGGTACAGACTGACCAGTTGGGACGTGCTTGGGAAACTTATTAATATAGAGACTCATTTCCGAACTTGTCCAAAAACGGAGGATATGAATGGTCACGAAAAAGGCTAAAACAGCGACCAGAAAAGTCAAGGATCGATGGAAGGCGAAGGAGTGGTACAAGATTTACGCCCCTAAAATGTTCAATGAAATGCAGATTGGTGAAACACCTTCTGCCGATCCTAGCTCGCTCATCGGTAGGACAACAGAAGTGACAGTGCATGATCTCACCGGTGATTTCTCCAAGATGCATATCAAGCTAAAATTCAAGATCACCGAGATTAATGGTTTCGACGCAAAGACGATTTTCGTGGGACAGGATCTGACAAGCGACTATGTGAGACGACTGACAAGGCGACGAAGAACGAAAACGGACCACGTCGTCGATGCGAGAACGAAGGATGGATATCTCGTTCGTATCAAACCGATGAGTGTGACTGAGAAACGTATCCAATCATCACAGGAAACAGCAATACGCGCAATAATGACGGAAACGATTCAGAAGCTTGCAGCAGACATGACGATGGCGGATCTCGTTAAAGCAATCATTTCTGGCGACCTTGCAAAGGAACTCGCAAAAGCTAGCAAAGTCGTCGTGCCGATAAAACGGATGGAAATCCGAAGAACGGAAGTTCTCGAAATGGGAACACCTCTACCAGAGGACGCGGTTACGGCGTCCTCGGCAGTCGAGGGTACCAATCAAGGAGGTGAAGGAGGGAAATCTGGGGAGTCCCAGGAGACCTCTACAACTCCTGTGAAAGAGAAAATCGGCGACGACGTCGCCAGTGTTCACCAGGAAACTCAAGCCGGGGTGGCTCAGCCTGGTGGAGCGTCGGACTCATAGGGTTTTGTTGGTTGTGGATAACCCACCAGGGATATCCGAAGGTCACGGGTTCGAACCCCGTCCCCGGCATCACTGGATTGATTCATAATGCATAAGATCGCTTTATTTTTGAACTTGTAAAGGTTCTAATCCATTTTTGAGTCAAATACATCAGCCATATGTGCTTATCGCGATCATCGTTATAGATCTTCTATTGCTTAGAATCTCTAATTCTGGCGATTTCCATACGAAATTAAAAAACTATTGCAGAAATGCCGAATTGCTCGGTCAATGAGCAAGATAGCTTCATGAAATATTGAAAATGGAACGCTAGACTTAAAGGAAGTTTCACATTTAAGAAGCATGAGAGAGAATGGCAGTGATCATTTATCTCTCATTAAAACCCGATCTTGCCATGAAAAAAGCAAAGAGTAGAAAAACGATCACCAAACATTTGAAATCGTCTTAGGGCTGAGGATCATTGAGAGTGATTATATATACTGGAAAAGGAGGCGTCGGCAAGACATCTGTGGCTGCAGCGACAGCGCTACGATCAGCGAGGCGCGGCTACAGGACAATCGTCATGAGCACTGATTCAGCTCACTCCCTTTCAGATTCGTTCGAGATTCAACTTTCTGGAAGAATCAAACGAATCGAAGAGAATCTCGATGGCATCGAGGTTGACGTGCTTTACGAACTCGAACATCGTTGGAAGGAGATTCAAAAGTATCTTTCTGACTTTCTTGCCGCCGTTGGTGTCGAAGGAGTTGCGGCTAAAGAAATGGCGATATGGCCTGGTATGGACCTGATGTCCGCACTCTTTTATCTTTGGGATTTTCAGAGGTCGAATGCGTATGATGTTATCATCATCGATACCGCGCCGACGGCAGACACCCTTAGGTTGCTGAGTTTTCCCGAAATTTCAAACTGGTATTTCGACAAGCTGTACCGCGCATTTCGAAACTTATTGAAAATTGCTAGGGTGACGGTCGGTAAAGTAATGAAAACGCCTTTGCCTTCTGAGGCGGTACTCAACGACATTGACGAACTCAAAGAAAGAATGAGGGCCGTGAGAGAAATTCTCACGAATCCCGATATCACGTCAGTTCGGCTTGTCGTAAACCCTGAGAAGATGGTGATCAATGAAACAAAACGCGCATTTACCTATCTTTGCCTTTATGATCTGACCGTCGAATGCCTTGTCGTTAACAAAATTTTGCCAGAATGCAATGAAGTGTATTTTAGGCAAAAGCTGGAAGAGCAGCGATGTTACATGGATCTAATTAATGAAGCCTTCAGTCCTTTGAAGATTCTCAAAGCGGAGCAGATGCCTACAGAGCTTGTCGGGATCAAAGCGCTCGAGGCGCTAGGTGATATGCTGTTTGGTGACGAAGATCCAACTGCCATTTATTCGCGGGAGAAGCCCATGGAAATCTTCGAAGAGAACGGCACTGAAACTCTCTCCTTGAAGCTGCCATTTTCAACGAAGGAGCAGGTAGAATTATATAAGGTCGAAGATTCATTAATTATCGAAGTCGGCGCCTATCGGCGATCAATCACCCTACCATACTCACTGATCAATAGCGAGGCGGATAGGGCAGAATTCAGAGACGGCCGACTTCTTGTCAGATTTAGGAGGGCTGTGCAGAATGGCGGAGGAGAAGGAGACGGAAGGGATGGACGAGAGTGTGAAGAAAATCAGTGAATCGATCTTTTCAAAGGAAGTACATAATCATCTCGTGAGGGCAGGAACGGAGATTCTGCTCGCTCTTGATTCAATGATCCCAGAATCAAAATTTCCGCCTGAGGCACGAAGACATTATCTCGCCGCAAAACGTGAGTTTCTTCTTATGATCAAAAGCGTCATTGATGCAAATCTGGAGGTCATAGATAACATTCAGAAAAGAGAGCGCTCGATCAAGAAGATTGATGTTCAGTGATTTTTATTTCAAAATCGTGTGCTCCTCGAGAACTCTTGAGAAATTTGAATGTTATTGCAAGCTCTTGGTCAATCGTAGTGTTGTAATCAATCTTATTAATAGGAAGTCGCGAAGTCAGGTAATCATTTTATTAAATCATGGCAATTTCCGTTATGGGTCTTACATGCCTTTGTGCCTCGTACCATATCCCGAAAACTGCACTGGTTGTCGCTTCTGCGAACTCGTATGTGCCCTTTCACATGACAAAGTTGTGAATCTGAAAAAAGCACGATTGAGAATTGTTCGCAAGGACATTATCAGCGATATTCCAGTGGTTTGCGCCCAGTGTATCGATCAAGAAAAAGAATGCTGTGCCAGTGTCTGCCCTGAAAAAGCGATTTCATTCGACGGTACGGCACTTGTGGTTGAGGAGGAGAAGTGTACGGGCTGCGGTCTTTGCGAGGATGCGTGCGCGTACGGTGTCATACGGGTTGAAGGCACCGCTAAGAAGTGCGATTTGTGCGGTGGTGATCCTCTTTGCGTCAAATTCTGCCCGTTTGGTGCAATTAGATACGAGGAAATGAAGAAGGAGAATTTTCAGAAAGTTCTTTCGTTACTGGAGGGTTGATTTTGGAAGGTTACGGAGGCAGTATTCTGTACATCGATCTCACGGATGGGAGTTTTAAGAAGCTGGAAATGACGAAAGAGCTCAGTTCAAAATACCTAGGAGGGGAAGGCGTCGCTGTTAAGATTTTCACCGATCACGTAAATCCGAAGATTGATCCGTTCGACCAGAGGAACGTAATTGTGATAGCCCCAGGCCTCCTCACAGGTCTACCGGTGCCAACGGCTAGTAAGACAGCGTTTGTTTCGAAGTCTCCTTTAACAGGAACGATCGCGGAATCGATCATGGGAGGTGGGATTGGTGCCCAGATGAAAGCGGCCGGTCTAGATGCAATCGCAATTATTGGTAAAAGCAAGAATCCTGCGTTGTTATCGATCGACGATGATCTTGTTAGATTCGAGAACGCATCTCCTTACTGGGGGATGTTTACGCGTGACGCCGCGAAAGCGATTAAAGAGGATTACGGCGATTTCGTTGTTGCAACAATAGGTCCCGCTGGTGAATCGCTTGTTCGATATGCATGCATCGAGTGCGAAGATCGACAAGCGGGACGGGCTGGACTCGGTGCGGTTTTCGGGTCAAAAAATCTCAAGGCAATTGCGATCAGAGGGAGCAAAGACATTACCATTTACGATCCAGATCGACTAATACACCTTGCACTCGGTTGGCAGGAATCGATGGAAAAAAGCAATGTGTTCATCGAAGATACGAAATACGGGAGTGGAGAGTTCCTTGAATGGGTTAACGCGGAGCGTGGTGTTTTTCCAACAAAGAACTGGCAGGAAGGGGTTTTCAACGAAAGGAAAAAAATTGATCCTTATTACTGGGCGCCGAAATATGCGATAAAAAACAAGGCCTGCTTTGCATGCACTAAAGCATGTGGTAAACTTTTCGTCGTTCGCGATGGACCTTATGCAGGCACTGTCCTCGATGGAATTGAGTACGAGACACTTTATGCACTTGGCAGTCAGTGCGGAAATCCTGATATCGAAGCCCTTGCCAGGGCGAATGAACTTTGTGATCAATACGGTATTGATACGATTTCAACAGGTGTCGTCATTGGATTCGTCATGGAACTTGTTGAGAAAGGATTGATCGATGAGGAAGAGTTGGGTTTCGACTGTCGCTTCGGAATTGCCGAAGCCGTACCGAAGATGGTCGAACTCATTGGTCGGAGAGATGGTCTCGGGGCCCTCTTTGGCGAGGGTGTGCTTAGGATCTCTAAAACAATTGGCCGCGGCTGCGAGGATTATGCCATGCATGTAAAAGGAATGGAGCCTCCAGCATATGACGTAAGAGGTATGAAGGGGATGGGCCTCGGTTTCATGACATCATCGAGGGGCGCCTGTCATCTCAGATCTGGATTCTATGCTCTTGATCTTACGGGCAGATTCTGGCGTTTCAGTGGCGTAGACCGTCTCTCACCTATCGGGAAGGGAGAAGCGGTCAAATTGATGGAGGATTTCATGATGGTTTACGATTGTCTCGGTGTCTGTAAGTTTTCAAGGAGTTTTTTCAAGATCGAAGGCTTCATCGAGCTGCTTGATACGGCGATTGGAAAATCGTTTAAGGAAGATGATTTGCTTCTTATTGGCGAAAGAATCAACAACCTGAAGCAACTGTTCAATCTAGGTGCGGGAGTCGGAAGGGAAAGCTATCGCTTACCGAAAAGAATCACTCATGAGCCAATTCCCGCAGGTGTTTCGAAGGGAGCAGTCTTAACCGTCGAAGAAGCAGAGAAAATGCTAAGTGATTACTTCATCGCGCGCGGATGGGATGAAAACGGCTTCCCCTCAAAAGAGAAGTTAGCACAGCTTGGATTAGGGTGATTTGGCTTCCGAAACCATAAGAATCATGAGAGTTGGTCGTAACACGATGAACAGAGCAATTGTCCCTCATGCATCCGCAACTCATTGGAATAGGAACCGCAACTGTCGCAGTATCCCTCAGCAAGTCTAGTATTTGACGCATTGGCTGATGTTTGGCTCCTGATCCGCGCCCATTCTCTTGTGATCTCAATAAGTGAAGGTGATAACTTTAGGATGTCGTTTTCCGTCAGAATGCCAATGAGCTTTCCCTGCTTCACGACGGGCAATCGTCTAACCTTTAATGTTGACATTTTCTTGGCCGCAGAGGAGACGCTCTCCTTCGGACCAACAGTGATCAACGGCGAAGACATGATCTCTTTTACCTTGACCTTCGATGGGATCTTGTTCTCGGCGACTATTTTATTAACAAGATCTCTTTCCGTGATAATGCCAATGGCTTCGCCATCCTGAGCGATGACAATACTTCCCACTTTTTCGGCTCTCATCAATTTTGCTGCATCTTGAACCGTCATCTCAGGATCGCCGATGATTGGCGTTTTCGTCATGATTTCCTCGACAAGGATGTCGTCTGCCCTGCTGTTCATGATAATATGATTGTTGATGAAAGTAGAAATTCTTTTTGAATAAACTCATCGTTTAATGAGCTATACATAAAAAATGCATAGAAACGTAACATTTTATCTTTTTTTTTCGCGGACATCGATAAGGAGATTGAGCTGAGGGTCAAATTGAACTTACTTTTCCCCAGCTATTTCTAAAGATTTTATTAACAGGCCTGAAGAATCTTTGGTTTGTAGTTTTTCGCTTGAAAATCACAAGTCTCCATTGCATAAGAGATAAATCTGACCAAAGAAATGGCATCTGAGGAGACATGAACATTATGAACGACGCAGAAGGCGAAGCGGCAGTAAGAATAGCGCGCAAAGTTGTCGATGCGGAGGCTCGACACGAGAAAGTCAAAGACCTTAATTTTCCTGAGACTTTCAGCGAGAAACGTGGAGTTTTCGTCACTCTTTCAACTTACCCAGATCACGATTTGCGCGGTTGCATTGGTTATCCTGAACCTGTATTTTCTCTCGAGAAAGCCCTGGTTATGGCGGCGCAGTCAGCATGTCACGATCCGAGATTTCCTCCTCTGAGGGAACACGAACTGAAGGGGATCGTGGTCGAGGTCAGCATATTGACACCACCACAGATGATCAAGGTCTCTGATCCAAAGAAGCTGCCAGAACGGGTCATCATTGGTGAAGATGGTCTCATCGTCGAAATGGGTCCCTTTCGCGGGCTTCTTTTGCCGCAGGTTCCCGTTGAATATGGTTGGGACGTGGAAGAGTTCCTCGCTCACACTTGTATGAAGGCTGGTTTAACACCTGACTGCTGGTTGGACAAGCGGGCAAGATTTTTTAAATTTCAGGCGGAAATTTTCGCCGAAGAAAAACCGTATGGATCTGTCGTAAGGAAAACACTGAAGTGATTCGATGGAGACCGTTGTCGAAGGCCGAGCGTTTTATCAAGGAGATCTTATCGAATGCTGTATTGGTATTGAAGGAGGAAAGATTGTTTCAATAAAGAAGGTCTTGAAGGGAGAAAAGCACTACAATTATTCCAGTAAGCTCATTCTACCAGCGGCAATTGATGCGCACGTGCATTTTAGGGATCCTGGTCTGACGCATAAAGAGGATTTTCAAACAGGTACAATAGCAGCTGCCTTTGGAGGCGTTTCGTGTGTTTTCGATATGCCTAATACGTTGCCGCCAGCAATCTCGAGCGAGACGATCAAGGAAAAATTGGACTCGGTCACAAAGAAGGCATGGATCGACTTTGGCCTCTTTGGGGGTTGTGTTTCTTCCTTTAAACCTGAATCAATCGCCAATATGGTGATTGGCTATAAGTTGTTCATGAGCTCAACAACTGGAGTGCTCCTCGTACCAGATGATCAATCATTGACAAAAATAATGACATCGGTTTCTAAGACTGGAAAAGTAATCGGTGTTCATGCAGAAGATGAAAGGATGATTCGAAAGCTTCCCGAAAAAAATCTTCTAGATCATGATCGCAATAGACCGATTGAGGCGGAGATCAGTGCCATAGAAAAACTCGTTTCGAATTTTTCAGAAAATCGAGTTCATATTTGTCACATATCTTCAACACGGAGTTTGAAATCAATTAGAGGCACGAAATTCACGACCGAGGTGACACCGCATCATCTCCTTCTTGACAATACGTGCGAACTTGGAGCGTTTGGGAAAGTCAACCCACCATTGAGAAATAGAAATGAACGGGAGCTTTTGTTCGAGGCATTTATTCGGGGAAAATTCGATATTATTGCTTCGGACCATGCACCCCATACAATCGAGGAGAAAGAAGATGATTTTGATATTGCCCCGTGTGGAATGCCTGGTGTTGAAACAACAGTTCCGCTTATGCTCAATCTTGTAAGACGCGATCTCATTGATCTCAAGACATTTACGAAATGCGCCTGCGAGAGACCTGCTGAAATTTTCGGCTTGCTCAAGGGAAAGATCGAAGTCGGTTTTGACGGCGATCTCATTGTTGTTGATCACAAGAAGATCGAAAGAATCAAGGCGGAGAATCTTCACAGTAAGTGTGGTTGGACCGCCTTTGATAATTACGAAGCGATATTCCCGCGTGCACTTTTCGTTAGAGGGATGCTTGTAATGGAGGATCGTTCAATCGTAGGCGAACGGATCGGGAGGAATGTTGTTGTTAAAGGAGAAAAATCTCAACATTGACCTTTCTCAACTTCGGGGCTTCAGATTCAAATGTCTTGAAAGTTGCCAGCTATGCTGTCTTTGTCAGCCTGAGCTTTTGCAGGAAGAAGTAGAATATTTTCTCAAACATTACGGAGACGCTGTTTGTTTTAAGAAAAGACCGCATCAGCATTATGCCATCAAGTTAAAGCAAAATCAAGGGCCTTGTGTTTTTCTTGTCGATAGAAAATGCATGGTCTACGATTCCAGACCCCATTTCTGCCGTCAATTCCCAATTCATTTTCATGTCTTAGATCGAATTCAAGCGGAGCTTGATCTTTCATGCAGGGGAATATGGGATAATCGGGGAGATGATCTCGAAGTCCTCGCATCACAACTAATTTATGACAAAATTGAAGCCTTCACTGAAACTCTGAAGGAATCAAGAAAGCTCTACTCAGAATTCATTTCGGAATGTCGAGGCGCAGGATTGTGGAAGGATCCAGGAGATTTGAGAATACAAGTCAATCAATCCCTTGAGAAATTTTTGGATTTGAGGTTCCTTGCTCGAGTGCTCGAATTGTCTGTTGAAGACGATGAGCTGAATTTGGGCGAAATAAAGAATGAAGAATCGTTGAAAATCGAATCTGTTGATATCGTAAAAGTCGCAATGAAAGCAACCCTCGACTCGATATCTGTTTCCAAAATCGTTGATGCGCCAGTATATTGCGATGACGAAGGTTATTGGAACGTGTTCATGACAAAGGGAAGCAAGATCAATTGGTGTAGAATACTTGATGATGGAAGTATTGAGCATATTGAGACGATCGATCCGAACTCTGTGGAATTGTTGGTACCTGATCAGAATGGAAGGAGGTTGCTCTCAAAATATCTGATGATGTTAAATGAACGCGACAGTGTTCTCGGATACGCGTGCTATCTCGTTGATTCTTTTGAATACGAGGATTTTCTTTCGAACGTTTACTTTGGCGTTATCGGTACTTCGATTCTCGATTTGCTGTGGAGGGGTTCACTATTAGCCTTTTTGAAAGGAAGGAAACTCGATGAAACTAGCGTTAAGGAAGCAATTATTTTCTTTGATATGGACTTACTGGATGCACCGACGATCGGGGCTTTCGTATAATTCAACCAATCAACAAACGCAAAGATTCAAATAGTCTGGGCGTTATCGGGCAACTTGGTGACTGAGCATGCAAAAACCTCTCACGGTTCTCAATCAGGCCATTAATCGCCATGTCATCGTTGAGCTCAAAGCGAACAGAGAGTATAGGGGAATTTTGGACGGATACGATCCTCATATGAATCTCGTGCTCAAGAATGTCGAGGAACTCGTCAACAAAGAAGTTGTCAGGAAGCTCGACATCGCTATTGTGAGAGGCGATAACGTCATCTACATTTCACCTTGATAATAGTGAGAAATGAAAGCGTAAGGGAGAGAAGAGAATGGTCAAAGGTACACCTTCAAAAGGAAAGCATGCAAATCGCAAAACACACATCCCCTGCCGCAGGTGTGGTAAGAAATCCTACAACGTTAGGGAAAAATATTGCGCTTCATGCGGATACGGAAGAACCACTAAGCTAAGATCATATAGCTGGGCTAAGATTCATTGATTGATGAGGTGATGTCCTAATGGACAAGCCCGAGCACAGCTGCGGGGTCGTGGCAGCTGCTTTGAACTGCAATGCGGCCCCGACGCTGAAGAAGGCGCTTCGGGCAATTCAGCACCGTGGGCAGGAGAGCGCTGGCATTGCTGTTTTTGACAAGAGTATTAGATATATTAGAGGGATGGGGCTTGTCCATGAGGTTCTGACCGGCAGGGACTTTGAATCCCTAAGGGGAAATGTTGGCATAGGGCATGTTCGTTATTCGACAACTGGGTCTTCGAGCTTTGAAAATTGTCAACCACTCGTTGTTTCAACTTCAGCGGGTGAACTAGCAATAGGACATAACGGTGACATCGTTAATGCGGAAAAAGTCCGCAAGAAACTCCAGTCTGAAGGGTGGGCTTTCCTAACAAGCACCGACTCAGAGATTATCATTAGAATCTTAGCAAATGAACTCACACAATACGGAGATCCTGTTAGGGCGATCAAGAACACGATGAGGGTACTCGATGGTGCTTACTCGCTCGCACTTATGATCGGGGGACGTGTCTTCGGTGTCAGGGATCCACTTGGTTTCAGACCCCTTTGCATTGGAAAGCTCCAGAACGGGTTCGCGATAGTATCGGAAAGCGCGGTTTTCGATGTACTTCACGGAGAGTTTATAAGGGATGTCGAGCCAGGGGAAATTATTGAATTGATGCCAGATCGCTTTATATCAACAAAACTTCCATGTCCTGTTCACACTGCTCACTGCATGTTTGAGTGGGTCTATTTTGCGAGACCTGATTCTGTCATTGACGGACGGGAGGTTTACAATGTCAGAAAAAGAATCGGCAGAAAGCTCGCAGAGGAGCAACCAGTCAATGCAGATGTCGTCGTCGCAGTGCCCGACTCGGGAAGGGGCCATGCCCTTGGTTTCGCCGAGCGTTCTGGGATAAAATATGAGGAAGGTTTCATGAAGAACCGCTACATCGAGCGGACCTTTATTTTGCCTGAGCAAAATCAGAGGGATGAAGGCGTTTTGCTCAAATTGAATCCTATCAAATCGACGGTCAACGGGAAGCGGGTTGTAATCGTTGACGATAGCATTGTTCGTGGAACAACGATGCGCAAGATTGTGCAAATGGTACGGAGGGCTGGGGCGAAAGAAGTTCATGTCCGTGTCGGTTGCCCACCAATCAGGGCACCATGTTATTACGGCATTGATATGAAAACGCGTGAACAGTTCATCGCGGTCAACCGTTCGTTTGAAGAGATCTCGAAGATCATTACGGCTGATAGCATTGGATATATCAGCATTAAAGGTTTAGTTGAGGCTCTCGAAATTCCTGAAAGTGACCTGTGCCTTGGATGTCTGACCGCCGAATATCCTACGAATGTGCCAGGAGAAAAGATGCGATTTCAACAAAAACTTGATATTGAATTGTGACTGGTTGGATTGTTGATCAATTCATTGATTACATATAATGATTGTCCAATGCTAATTGTGCGTTTGTTGAATTATTGCTTCAAGTTTCCGCATCGGTATGAATCATAAGATTTAATTACAAAAATACCCTTGCAAGCAGATACGTGGGCCGGTAGATCAGCTGGAAGATCGCTATCTTGGCATGGTAGAGGTCGCGAGTTCAAATCTCGCCCGGTCCACTTTTCATATAACTCTTCAAGTCGGTTTTTTTTGATTGGAACGGTTCTTATTGCACAATAACTTAATTGTCTTTTCATGGCGTCTATCAATTGCTGGATTACTCGCATTTGATTTTTGCGTCGTATTCTTGTGCAATTTCAAATCTTCAATCATGGTCGGTTGCATGATTTTTTTTGATTGACCGCAAGAAATTCCTATTGGGATTAAAGTAGAAAACTCTAACTTCATCCGAGAATTTAGAATTCTCGCGCGAATCTCAGCGAATTTGATTTAAGGTTTTTAGCGTTGCAGTTTTCTCTTTATTTACGCCATTTTTTCAACGTGATTTGTTTTGATTTTTGAGGTATGGTGAAAACTGTAACAAACATCTGTTTTTGGTAATTAATATACAGATTTCCCTTAGTTGGATCATAATGGCAATATTAAAAAATCATGAGAGGATATCAAGAAGAGTCGGAGGTATTTGGTATGCTTGTCCCCGCAGATTTGAAAGGGATTTTCGTTGCCATCGTCACTCCGTTTACGCAGGAAGACGAAGTTGACACCGAAGGTCTTAGAAAGCTCGTAGACTTCTATTTGAGAAACGGGATTCATGGAATAATGACGACGGGAGGAAACGGAGAATTTCCCCATCTTCTTCCCGAGGAAAGAAAGATGGTGTTAGAGCAAGTTATCGACGCTGTACGAGGCCGCATTCCTGTTATTGCCTGTACTACTGGTTGCAGTGTCAAGGAGACGACTATTTTTACGAAACATGCGGAAAACGCGGGCGCCGATGCGGCTATCATCGTTCAGCCTTATTATTTCAAGCTACCACCAGAACAGATCCTTCGGTATTATGAAGCGATTGCGGACAGCACCGAAATACCGATTGTTGTATACAACAATCCTGGGTATACAAAAAATCCGATTCCGCCAAAGCTCATGACTAGAATTTTGAAGATTAAGAATGTGATTGGCCTCAAGCAGAGCGAATATGATATCAGTCAGACGATCGAAATCATCCGGACAATGGGGGATCAAGTTTCGATCATGACCGGCATTGACAGCCAACTTTTCCCAGCGCTCTGCATTGGGGCAAGGGGAATCTTCTCAACCGCAGCCTGCGTTATCCCGAAGCAGATGGTTGAATTGTACGAAACATTCAAGCGAGGCGATGTTAGAAAAGCGCTCGAAATCCATATGAAATTACAGGCGATCAATCGGTTCTTTGAGTATGACCCAGGATATGTGGCGCCATGCAAAGAAGCCTTGAAACTCATGGGTTTGCCAGCTGGCCATGTGAGACCTCCACTTCCGGCTCTGTCGAGCGAAGAACGAGTCCAACTGAAGGAAGCTCTAGTTAATCTTGGGGTTCTGAAGGATTAGGTGAATTCCTCATCATTTTTCATTTTCTTGCAATTATCTCTCCTATAATCATCTACTCTCTTTTAGAATTAAATCGATTATGTGTGATTTTAAATAAGGCATTGGTTGCTGATCTACTTCAACTGATATGGAGCATCGGTTGCCGCATTGTTGATTGATCCGAGAGACTTGATCGAATAAGGTTTTCTATCAATCTGCCTTTCACGCAGAACGTTGCCTGCCTTGAAATGCCATTAAATCAATAATCTTTCAAATCAATATAATCATACAATTCTGATCAATTGGGAGGTGATTCTCTGAGGGCTATGGTGCTCGAAGAATGCAAATCAATCGATCAAAAGCCCCTCAAACTTCTCGAAATTCCAGAACCAGTTCCAGTGCGGAATGAAATAAGAATCAAAATTAAGGCTTGCGGTGTTTGCCACACAGATCTTCATACAGTTGAGGGCGAACTCCCCCTCCCAAGAATGCCTATCGTCCCAGGTCATGAGATAGTTGGTATTGTTGATGAACTCGGTGAAGAATGTCACCGTTACAAGAAAGGAGAACGAGTTGGTGTTGCATGGCTTTATTCCTCGTGTGGTCTTTGCAAATTTTGCAAGATGGGACTCGAGAATTTGTGCGAGAATGCAAAATTCACAGGTTTTCATGTAAATGGGGGGTATGAAGAATACATGATCGTAAGGGAAGATTATGCGTACCCCATCCCAGATAATTTTTCAGACGAGAATGCAGCACCATTGCTTTGTGCCGGTATTATCGGATATAGATCGTTCCGTCTTTCTAATATAAAACCAGGTCAAAAATTAGGACTCTTCGGTTTCGGTGCGTCAGCCCATATTGTTATTCAAATCGCGAATGTCTTCGGATGCGATGTTTATGTGTTTACGAGGAGTGAAAAACATAGAGAACATGCAAGAAAATTGGGAGCTAAATGGGTTGGGGACGCAAGGGACATTTGTCCGGAAAAACTCGACAGTGCTATCATATTTGCGCCTGCTGGATGGATCGTCAGAGAAGCACTCAAATCGCTTGATCGCGCAGGGATATTGGTGATAAATGCGATTCATATGTCTTCGATACCAGAGCTTTCATATAACTTGTTATGGCACGAGCGGAAAATTATGAGCGTTGCGAATGTGACGAGAGAAGATGCAGAACAATTTCTTAAAATTGCTGGGCGAATTCCTATCGAGACAGAAGTTCGTTTGTTCAAACTCGAAGATGCCAATGTTGCACTCGAACTGATGAAGAAATCGGAAATTGAAGGTGCAGCAGTGCTCAGAATCGAATGAGATCTTGACCGCCTTTCTCAATGCACTGGCTTTCATAATACAGCTTGTTGCTTTTTTTTCATAAATAGATACTATTTTGGAGAACTCGAAGATCTTTCTGTCGTGCATGTTGATTAAAATGTTTCTGATTTGAAAATTATTGTTTTGGTGCTTTAATAAGGATTCTAGCCAGCAATGGATAAATATACAAGATTCTTTTCTTGAAGAGAAAATGATTATTGACTCTCACGTACACATTTGGAAACGGGCGATGCTACCAAATTCGATAATAAGGGCATATCTTGAGCCTTTACTCGAGCTCGACGGTCTCATCGATATGAGTGTCGATAGGGAAAAGGACTGGCCGATGTCTGAAGTTGACGCTGAGATGCTCATATCTTCAATGGATGTCGCTGGCGTCGACAAAAGTGTGATCTTGCCGCTTGACTTTGGAAGAATCGAGGAACCGCGAGTAGATATTGAAACCTATAACGAATGGGTTTTTGAAATCTCTCTCGCTTACAAGGACAGGCTAATCCCTTTTGTTGGCGTTGATCCAATGAGGGGGAAAAAAGCACTCGATATTGTTGAAAAAATGGTCAATAAATTCGATGCAAAAGGGGTAAAGATTTACCCAGGGACTGGTTTTCGTCCCGATGATGATTCAATCAAAGAATTCTGGCAGCTTGTTGACAATTTAAATCTCATCGTTGTGTCTCATGCTGGAGCTAGCTGGGGACCCCTTGATGAAAATTTCAATCATCCCATTTATTTCCGGAATATTCTTGAAAAGTTTCCATCAATTAGGATCATCATCGCGCATCTTGGTGGAAAGTGGCGATTCGAGACCTATGAAATGGCAAAAGAATTCAAGAATGTCTATGCAGACTGCTCAGCTCTTCAAGGTTGGCTTCCCTCGCAATCAGATGTAGCGATTTCACGCCTGAAGGAGGCAGCGTCCATCATGCCAGATCGTCTAATCTTTGGTTCAGATTGGCCACTCTTTGATATTAGTTATCCGTATTCTCAATGGGTTCAATTCGTCATTGAAAAGGATTGGGCAAGCGAAGAAATCAAGGAAAGAGTGCTCGGCAAGACCTTTGCTTCTCTGATCTAGTTGTGCCGCGTCTATTTGCTCAACTTGACTCAATTAAATGATAAATTAAAATGATAAACTAGATTGTGAATGGATTTCCCCAGGCGTTTTCAAAGAAATTTTCACCGATCGGTTTTCGATCTGGTCTTGTGTTCTCGGCTTCGAGTTGCTTTGACGAGAGAAGCGATGAATCAGTGCCTGGGTATCCGCATATCACGAGCGTGATAACAATGTATTCATCTGGAATTCCCAGGGCCTTTTTAATTTCGACGGGATCGTAACCCGCTATTGGATGGGCTATCAATCCGAGATCGGTCGCACGCAAAAGCATTTGTCCTATCGCAAGACCACAGCTGAAGAGATGGTAATCTCTGCGATCGCTGAGACGGCAATCGTCCTCAGCTCTCGACGTGACGACGAAAATCAGGGGAGATCGCGTGGCCCATGCATTCCCCTTTGAGAGCGCACTTTTCACCTTTTGCAGCGTCTCATCATCGTGAGCAATCACGATGCGCCAAGGTTGATTGTTAAAACATGATGGAGCAAGTCTTATCGCATCCACGAGTTCCTTTAGTGTTGCCCTTTCTATCGACTTCGTCTCCAGGGCTCTTCTTGCCCTTCTTTTTTCAATCGCCTCCTTCACTTCCATATGTTTCAACCTCAAGTCATCTATTCGAGCACATCGCTCATAATCATTGCGTTTTTTTAGTTATTACTCATAATTGCTTTGATTTGCAGCCGATCAAAAGATTAGTAAAGAAGAAACTAATATTGAGAAAGTTGATCGCCGAATATCTTTCTGAACCCATTCTTGCCCTTATCCTCTTTATGGGCGGAATGGTCGCGATTGCAATCGCAATTATCGGCAAGAATCAAAGGAGTTACCTCGATGAAATTCTTGCGGGCATCGGTTTTTTCATTGGTGCATTCATGATTTTTATAGGCGTCTCAATTTATGAAAAAAATGAATGGGAACAGTCGTCCACCTTGCTTATTTTTATTGGGCTCGGCCTTAGCCTCTTCTTCCGTGTCTTCAAGAAAATCCGATGGGCGTCTCTGATAAGTCTTATTGCGGGCGGGGTCTTGGGCATTGTACTGTATGTTATTTCAAAATCTTTTGCGATTCTTGTGCTAACACCGATGATTATTTTGATTATCATCTTGTTTGTCATTTTTTTAGTATATATTGTGCTCAGGGTTCTTGAAAGAGTCATTGATTTCTTTGGAGGCGTTATCAGTTTCCGTCCAATTCTTTTCTTCATTGGCCTGTTGGCAATTGCTGAATCGGTGATGATCTTCTTCGGTCATCCAATCCAATCGTTCTTGACCGTTGATTGATTCTGAAAATCTCTAAAGATTTAAATTGGAGAACTTATATCGAGTTTCTGCGGGCTCGTGGCTTAGCCTGGATATAGCGCTGGCCTTCTATCACGAGATTGCATCGTGGATGCAAGCCAGATGTCTCGGGTTCGAATCCCTTATCTAGGGGGCGAAAATCCCGACGGGCCCGCCATTCTATATCAAAAGGTTGATAAGTATCTATACAATCACGGCACGGATAAACGAGGAATATGGATGAAGAGAAGTTCACGCGCATGGAAGAAGCGAGGCAAGATGCGTTGGAAATGGCGAAAAAAGAAAATGCGACGCCGAAAGCGACAGCAGAAGATGAGGAAGGCTTAAGGATCATGTGGGGGTGTGGGGTAACACGGCATCCTCGCGGGCTCCAGTTAATTGGGCGTGATTGTCAACGGGTAGGCTGACCAGTGATGAATAACTGGAGCGATGACCCGTTAATTCGCGCGGGGTCGCTCCCCGCGTGGTGGAAACCCGCTGATCTGGGTTCAAATCCCAGCGCCCCCACTTCTCTTGATTGGTTCGAATTTTCAGTATATACTTTCAATAGCGACAACCTTACTTGAACTTCTCCGGTACCGTAACGGAAATTGTGGCTATTCGCTTCCTTACCGTTATTCATGTCAAGCGCAATTTTGATCACCGTCCTAATGCAAGAGAGAAATAAAGAAAAACAAAATGCAGGTATCGTTGCAATATATATAGGGTATTTCGACACTGTGGCATGTTAGCATTGTGATAGGTATGATAACAAATGTGATAATTTGGTATTTTTAACTTGAACATTGCAAAATCTAATCGAATATTGTTGTGATCTAGGGGTAAGTATTTTATAGGGTGTTCCTTTTCTAGTCTCCCGAGGATAGACATGGCTCTTTGGCAAGGTCGGTCGCATAGAAAACCAACCGGTGGTAGGCTACGCCCAAACAGAAAAAAGCGTCGATTCGAGATTGGTACAGAGGTACAGCCGACCCATCTAGGGGAAGAAAAATTGAAAAAATACAGGACGATGGGTGGCAACTGGAAGGTTAGAATGCTCTCGGCGAAATATGCTAATGTAGTGGATCCAGCAAATAAGAAGACGATGCGCGTGCCGATTGTGACTGTAAAAGAGAACCCTGCCAATCCTAACTATGTTCAGCGAAACATCATCAATAAAGGCGCAGTTATCCAAACTGAACTGGGTCTCGCTAAAGTAACTTCCCGACCTGGTAGGGACGGCGCAGTCAACGCTGTCCTGGTCAAGTGAGTTGCCAAGTTATTTATACGAATTTCTTTTTGTTCCATTCATGGTCTTCGACGAAGATACAGCATGGGTTCTTTGGCCAGAATATTTTGATATCAGGCGGAAACGTTCGCAAGGAAGAAAAGTTCGACAGTCGCTGGCAATCAACGACCCGACTGTTGATTTATTAGCAAGAGCGGTTGAAAAATTGGGATTAGAGTATAGAATTGAAAAAGATAAGGCATATCCATCAAACTGGTGGGATCATAAGGGAAGGATTCTCGTCGAAAGATCGATGCCAAAGTCCAAGTTGATTGCACTGGTCGCCGCGGAACTTTCAAGAATTCAACGGTCCTGAGGTGTTTCGACTTCCTCCACAAGTTTCTTACCCGCAGAAACACTGTCGACTGAGTGAATTACCGCACCTGTGTCTGCGATCGTCCGTTCAACTTCTTCAAAGTCGATCGATGTTCCCTCGATCGTGATCTTGATACTCTCCGTCTCCTGGTCAACTTCTTCTAATGTACAATTTACGCCAGAAACTCCGCTCAGCACGCTCAAACGTTTGGAAAGTTCGACAATTGAGGGATGGTGAGGTTTGAGAACGTCGAGAACCAATCGCTTGATGTCGCTCAATTTAGATCACTTTCCGATTTTGAAATGTAACGAAGATATAAAATCGTTATGAAAGATCATCCATGTTTTGAAGAACTAGTTCTGCGGGCTTATTGCCCTCGATGTCTTTTAATAAGACATTCGATTTGTTTTTCTATTCTTTAATTAATTTCCAAAGTTGTTAAGCATTTAAGATAACTACATTCAACGCGATCGCGAGAAAGTTATAACTATTGTTGCATCGAATGTTAATCACGTGCTCATCGCGTTCATATCGGATATCCATGCTAATGTAATTGCTTTCGATGCTGTGCTCGGGGATATAAAAAAACACAGGCCAGATATAATCATCTGTGCTGGGGACATTGTAGGGTATTATCCATATCCAAACGAAACTGTCGAGCGTGTCGTATCCCATAAAATCAATTCAATCGTTGGTAATCATGATCGCGCTGTCGTGAGAATTAATCCTGTCGGCATGAACAGGATCGCGGCTGAAGCAATTCTGTGGACGGCAAAAAATATCAAGGCTGAACATGTTGATTATCTTCGCTCTCTTCGTTCACGGATGAACACGCGGATCGACGAATTGGTGGTATCTGTTTATCACGGATCCCCGAGAGATGATGATGAATACCTTTACGAAATTGATGCAACAGAAGAGTTGCTCGAAATGAGCGAATCATGGCTTGTCGTCATGGGTCATACACATATACCGTTCGTTAAGAAAATGAAAAGAGGAATGATTATTAACGCTGGCTCGGTGGGACAACCGAGGGATGGTGACCCGCGTGCGAGTTATGTCCTCTTCGATTCGAATTTAAAGGAGGCGTGGATTAAAAGGGTTGAATACGACGTAGGTGAAGTCGAGAAAAAGGTGAAGGAAGTCGGGCTTCCTCATTTTCTTGGAGAGAGATTGAAGTATGGCTTTTAATAATCTGACAGTCGAGTGAATGAGAATCGCATCAGCGGAGAATAGAAAGATCAAAAAAGAAGCGATGAGGCGAGAAAATGCCAGCTCTGCGAATGAATGCCCAGCCTATTCCAGATCATCCTATTCTCGAGGTTACGAACGGCGAGAAAATTCTCTGCGCGGGTGACCTACATATTGGGATTGAGGAGGAACTGAGAAAAAAAGGCATACATGTGCCAAGCCAGACGCATAGAATGGAGGAAGAACTTCTTGCGTTAGGGAAATCTCATGAACGATTGATTCTCCTTGGCGACATTAAGCATCAGGTGCCAGGGACGACAAGACAGGAGAACATTGAAATTCCTCGTTTCTTAAAGAACATGAGAAATGCTTTCAGGCGAATCGACATCGTCAGGGGAAACCATGATGGAGGCATCGAGGATTATCTGCTCGATGGCGTCGTTCTACATTCCTCAGCGGGTTTCTCGATCGGGAATATCGGATTCCTTCACGGGCATACTTGGCCTTCAATTGAACTTGCCTCGTGTGAGATTCTCGTCATGTCTCACAATCATCCAGCAGTGTTTTTTAAAGATGGACTCGGGAATGTGCAGACTGAACCATGCTGGTTAAGAGCTTCCCCGACTGACATAGCTTTCGAATTTTTTGACACCTTCCCAAAGGAGATTATCATCATGCCTGCTCTGAATCGAATGCTTGGTGGTTCGCCAGTTAACGCAGAAGAATGTGAGCTGCTCGGCCCCCTTTTTACAAACAAAATCGTCGATATCGCTAATGCCGAGGTTCATTTGCTCGACGGCGTCAATCTTGGCAGGGTAAAGGATATCACTGTTTTCTATCGAAGTAGACGCTCTTCGTCGTCGCGCTGAGCGGAATTCCGATGACTACTCTTGAATTGGTGAACCCCGCTCTTCTTGCAGCCACCCCTACTCTATACATGACTCTATTGTCGACGTTATGAATACTTGCGGTCTTTACCGCCGAACCGATTGCAATGCCGAGATCGAGAAGTCTGAAAACACAGTTCGGTCCAACGAAATCCCTTTCAAGATGTCTTTCCTTCATTTCTTTACAAAGGAATCCGCAGCCAGCACAATCAACGCCATTTGGAGGGTGATCGCGCAATCCAAGAAGTAAAACAGCGCTTGAGTCAAGTACATTCTTCCCATCCCTCGTGAATCCCTGTTCGTTTCTTTCTTCTGCCATCTTGATCATCGTTTCGCCGAGTTTTCTTACATCGTCTCCCGTCAAAATCTTAATCTCAACGAAATCTTTGCCGAGCCCTTTCGGAGCGGTTTTCGCGGAAATCGCCATCAAATCGGCGACAAGTTTGACTGCACTTTCCATTTGATACACCTTCGTCCGTAATCCAAACTTTCTCCTAAATCATTTTCGTATATCAAAGATGCTCAGGAATAAATTCAGATTATGATAAATTCTTAATTATAAGAGAATGATGTTGCAAAAGGATTAATAAAAGTTGAAAGAAGAAAGTGTTTCAGAAATTTGAGAACCTCTTGTATTCTGTTCCATCAGGCTTTCTGATGCACACGGTGAGCGGCATATGGCCAGGCAATGTGTGCGTCGCACAGGAGTTGCAGGGATCATACGCTCTGTACGCCATTTCAATCATGTTGAGCAATCCTGGTGAGACTTCCCAGTTCTTGATAAGGGCCTTTGCCGCCTTTGCTACACTGATGTTAATCGGCGCGTTATTGTTCGTTGTACCAACGATCAGATTGACATTTTGAACGATACCGTTTTCATCGGAAACGTAGTGATGGATGAGTACACCTCTCGGCGCCTCGACGCAACCAATACCCTCTCCAGGTGTTTTTGTCTTTGTTTTAATATCTTTGCTCGTGATCTCTGGGTCCTGTGCGAGTTCAAGTAATCTCTCAGACGCGTAGAGAAGTTCAATCACCCTAGCCCAATGATATGCCTGCGTGTGGTGAATCGGCCCCTTCACGCCGGCGTCTCTGAAAAATCCTATCATCTTCTCGTACTCTGCCTGTGCAAGCGGCGTCGCGAATCCGCTCGATACATTTATCCTCGCTAGTGGTGCAACACGGTAGACACCGCTATCTGCCCCATCAACAAGCCCTTTCCATCCAATTTTTTTCAAGAAGCAGAACTTCTCGTAACTCCAAGGCTCGACATGCTCGCCGATGTATTCGAGATAATCCTTTGGATCGAATTTGGCGATTTCGTTTCCCTTTGGATCGATCGCTCTGAGCATACCGTCATAGAAATTGATCTTATTGTTCTTGTCTACAAGTCCAACATAATTTGTTTCGTTGTAGAAGATATTTGGATCACTGATGATCGAGAGGTAATCTTTGTTCTTGAGGACGACGTTCTCGAAAAGTTGGCATGTAAATTTGGAAAACTCGACGCAAGATTTCGCCATTTTTTCAATTTCTTTTCTTTCGTCTTCGTTGATGGGTTTCGACATGCCACCCGGGATCCCGCAAACGGGATGAGTTGCTTTCCCACCGAGCATCTCCTGGATTTTCTGAGCGTAAGATCTGTGTCTGATGACGGCCCCTCCAATCTCAAGACCGACGGCGTCGACAACGCCAATGATGTTTCTCTTGCCCGCTGGCGCAGAGGGACCTAGGACAAAGTCAGGGGCGGCGAGGGCATAGAAATGAGCGATATGGCTGTGGACGTAGTGTGCTGAGTAGAAGAGTTCCCTCAGTTTTTTCGCAGCAGAAGGCGGATCTGCGTCGTATACGGCGTCAAGTGCCTTCGTTGAAGCCATGTGATGAGCACCAGGACAGACGCCGCAGAGTCTCGCGGTTAATTTGTTCATTTCGTCGACCGATCGTCCAATACAGAATTTTTCAAATCCTCTGAGCTCAGGAACCTGCCAGTAAGCGTTTTTCACATTGCCATCGTCATCGAGAAAAATTTCAATCTTTCCGTGTCCTTCGAGTCTCGTGATCGGATCGATCGTGATTCTCTTTTCTTTTATCTTTTGAGTTTGATCCCACACTTCGGGCGTCATTGTTTCACCACCACTTTTTCTTTGATTTTCTTCTTCTCCTTTACCCTCTTCTTAATGATCGATTTGGGCATAGTAAAAGCGTAGAAGGTTCCGAGCGGATCTTTGACTTGTGACATCATCTTGATAATGTCATCTTCAGAGAGTTGTGTTTCTTTGTCAGAAACTTTGAAAATAGACGCGAGTGCGCTCAACATGCTGCCACCCTGATCCATCACCGCAGCCGTTGGGCCCATGCATCCTCTGCAGGGCTGATTTGCTTTCAAACATTTTGCGCCGCACCCCGCTCTCGTTGCCGGTCCAAGGCATATGACGCCCTGCTCGAGCATGCATTTTTCCGGATCAATGTCGATTTCGAATGGTAAGTAAATTCTGTCGACAGCCTTAACAGTCTTTTTCCTTCCACACTCATCACAGAGAGTTTTCTCAGAGGCGATGACAGTTCCCTTTGGAGGAAGGGGCGCACCCTCAGTCAAATGTTTGACCACGACATCAAGGAATTGATTGATCTGCTCGACAGTGGGAGGACAGCCTGGCATATAATAATCGACGTCGACAACATCATCGAGTGTTAGAACCTGGTCATACAAAACAGGAAGCTCCAGCATGCCTTCTGGTACTTCACATTCTGTTAATGGAATCGTTCCCTCCTCGTTGACCGTCGAGAATGTGTGCTTATAAACATGTTCGAGGATTTCCTTTGTGTTCGACAGGTTTGCGAGACCTGGTATTCCGCCAAAACAAGCGCACGAACCAAATGAAACCATAATCTTTGACTTCTTTCTCAACAGCTTTGCGACATGTTCGTTTTCGCTGTTTCTGACAGCACCGTTGTAAAATGTTACTGTAATACCTCCGTCAGGAAGCGCTTCAACGTCCTTCAATTTTGCATCAACGGCAATAGGCCAAAATGCGATATCTGCGATGCTTGCGACGCCTAGTATCTTTTCGTCGATGTCCAGCAGAGCCACGTCGCAACCTCCGCAACCAGCCCCCCAATATTGTGCAATTTTCACTTTTTCCATCATCTAGCCTCCTTCTCAGGGATCACTAAAGCGGAATAAAGAGGCGAATTTCCCTCTCTACCCGCGTACTCAACCTTTCGCCACTTCATGAGGGCAATCAAATGTCTGACGATATCCATTTTTGGAATACCTGTGAGGTCATGGAGTTGATGAACAGTTTTCGGCCCGTTTTCGAGTTCTTGAAGAATCATGTTTCTTTCAATCTCTATTGTCGCTGCGTTGTGAAGGACAATGTCACACCTCGTCTCGGTGACAACCTCTCCAAATACATTGCCCTTCGTCGTGAGGATCGGTTTCTTTCCGAGGAGCCACCTCATACGTTCGCTCTCCATCATCCTGATCGCTGCATCAATCTTCTTTTCGACCCTGATGTTCTCATTCCTCCTTAATGGGATTCGGTCCCAGTTCCTTAATCGTTTCAATAAACTCCTTGATCGTTTTTTGGAACTTTTCACCCTCAGAAGCCGAGATCCATTCAAGTCTGAGCCTATCGGGATTGAAACCATATTGTTCGAGTAACATCCTCAACATCGCGATCCTTCGTCGCGTCCGATAATTGCCACCGATGTAATGGCAGTCGGCTGGATGGCAGCCAGCAACGAGCACACCGTCCGCACCTTTCGCAAAGGCTCTAAGAACGAATTCCGGATCGACTCTCGCTGAACACATCGTTCTGATAACAAGGAAGTTTGGCGGCATTTGGAGTCTGCTGACACCAGCGAGATCTGCGCCCGCATACGAACACCAATTGCAGCAGAAAACAATGATTTTTGGCTCCCATTCCTCCTGCGTCTCCACGGAAACGGTATCAACTTCACTGATCGACATTTTCAATCACCTCCTGAAAGCGCAGCGTCGATCATTGCGATCATTTGCACGGTCTTGAATCCCTTTTGCTCCATCGCACCTGATGGGCAAGCAGCGACGCAAGCACCACACCCTTTACACAACCCTTCATTGACCACGGCTCTCAGTTTTTCAGGATTCGACGGGTCTTTCACGATTTGGATTGCTTTGTATTCGCAAACAGGCTCGCATATTCCGCAACCATCGCAAACATATTCATTGACGGCTGCGATGATCCCCTCGGTTTCAAGTTCCTTCTTCGAAAGGATCGTCATTGCTCTCGCGGCAGCTCCGCAGGCCTGTGCAATGGTTTCATCGATGAACTTTGGCCAGTGAGCGAGGCCAGCAAGGAAAACACCTTCGGTTGCGAAATCGACCGGTCGCAGTTTCATATGCGCTTCGAGGAAGTAACCGTCCTTACTCAGAGGCACCTTAACCATTTTGGCGATTTTTTCGTTATCGGGATTTGGTCTTATGCCAGTGCTCAGCACAACGCAGTCCAACTTGAGTGCGATTTCTTCGCCAAGTGTTTGATCCATGACTCTGACAACAAGCGCATTCCCGTCTTTTTCAACGGTCGGCGATGTTTTTTCGGAAAATCTCACGAAATTGACACCGAGACTAGAAGCTTCCTTATACAGTTCTTCCCTGAATCCATAGGTTCTAATGTCTTTATGCAAAATGTAAACTTCGGTTGCCGGTGATCGTTTCTTGATTTCGATCGCATTCTTAATCGCGTGCGCACAGCAGATCCTACTGCAATACTTAACCTCTTCATTTCTTGATCCTACACACTGAATCATTGCAATCTTTTTCGCCGTGAACTTACCATCAGCGAGTTTCTTTTCAAGTTCAACCTGTGTCATTACCCTGTCATCTTGCCCGTACAAATACTCCATTGGTTTGTATTCCTCTGCTCCTGTTGCGATGATAATCGCCCCTGCCTCGATCTCGGAGTCCTTTGTTTTGACCTTGAAATTACCGACGAATCCTGTGACATCTGTTACCTCGGTGTTTAGATGGACGGTGATGTTTTTTGACTCCATAATCTTCCTAATCATTTCATCGATGAACGCCTGAGGCTTCTTACCGCCCTCGGGGAGTTGCAACTTCGCGAGGCTACCTCCTAGGCGATCTGTTTTCTCGATTAGATGTACATTAAAGCCTTGTGCTGCGATCTCAAGAGCTGCCGTCATTCCCGCGAGCCCACCACCGATGACGACTGCTGTTTGATTGACAGGTAGTTTGAACTTCTTCAGCGGCTCTGCAAGTCTCACCTTGGCAACCGCCATTCTGACGAGGTCCATTGATTTCTTCGTCGCTTTTTCTGGCTCGTGCATGTGTATCCATGAGCATTGATCTCGGATGTTAGCCATTTCAAAGAGATAGGGATTTAGACCGGCTTCCCTGATTGTGTTCTGGAAAAGAGGCTCATGCGTCCTCGGTGTACAGGAGGCGACGACGACGCGGTTGAGTCTGTGTTCTTTGATCTTTTCTTTGATTCGTTCTTGCGTGTCGGATGAACATGTATAAAGATTGTCTTCCGCATAAACAACACCTGGGAGCGTTCTTGCGTATTCGACGATCGAAGGAACCTTAACGACGCCACCGATGTTGATACCGCAGTGGCAAACGAAGACGCCAATTCTTGGCTCCTGACCGGTAACATCGATTTCTGGGGGATATTCTTTAACTGTCACGAGAGTGTTTCTTGCACTACTGATGAGCGATGCGGCCTTTGCCGCTGCGCCAGACGCCTCAGCAACAGTCGTCGGGATATCCTTCGGCGAAACGAAAGAACCGCTGACGAAAATCCCGGGTCTTGATGTGGAAAGCGGATTATAAGTGTCGGTTTCACAGAATCCGTGTTTGTTGAGTTTGAAGTTGAGTCGTTTGCTCAGCTTCTCTGCATCGTTGCACGGTGTCAATCCGACGGAAAGTACAACGAGATCAAATTCCTCGCTGATCGTGTTTCCATTTTCGCTGTACCTGACAATGAGGTTTTTCGTTACAGGATCTTCTTCAATTGATGCGACTCTGGCTGCGCGATGGATCTTAATACCATATTCATTCTCAGCTCTCTCCCTGTAATCCTCAAATTCTTTCCCAACTGCCCTGATGTCCATGAAGAAAATATGAGATTCGAGATTCTCGGAATGCTCGCCAGCGATGATTGCCTCCTTGATCGCATACATGCAGCAGACCGAGGAGCAGTAGGTTCGGCCAACTGTTTCGTCTCTCGATCCCACGCACTGGACGAAGGCAATCTTTTTTGGGATTTCACCATCAGACGGTCTCATAACCGTCCCTAAATATGGTCCAGAGGCGCTCAGCATTCGCTCGAATTCGATGCTCGTTACAACGTTCTTGTAAACTCCATATCCATATTCTTTCTTCAACGTGGCGTCAAATTCTTCAAAACCTGGAGAAAGAATAATCGACCCGACTGAGATTTCCAACGCATCATCGGATTTGTCATAAACTACAGCTTTCGCTCTGCATTCCTCGGCACAAACACCGCATCCGATGCATACGTTCTTGTCGATGCTGTAGACGAGAGGTACCGCCTGGGGATACATAATGTATATCGCTTTCCTTTTCTTCATTTTCTCGTTGTATTCGTCGTAAGTTTCAACAGGACATTTCTCCGCACAAACACCGCATCCAGTGCATTTCTTTTCATCAACTCTGAGAGTTCTTTTCTTAAGTGTGACTCTGAAATCACCTGGCACCCCATCGATCATCTCAACATCCGCATTGCAAATGAGTTCGATGTTATGGTGCCGACCAGCCGCGACGAGTTTGGGTGCGAGTATGCACATCGAACAGTCGTTCGTTGGAAAAGTCTTGTCGAGTTGAGCCATTGTTCCGCCTATACTAGGTTTCTTTTCGACAAGATAGACCTTGAATCCTGAGTCGGCAAGATCAAGTGCAGCCTGAACACCAGAAATTCCACCACCGACGACCATCACAGCTCCTACAGGTGTCGTCATTTACACACCTCCCACAAGAATGGCCTTATACTTGGGTGACGATCCTTCGATCCCGCTCAATGCAATAAGATTCTTTGATCTTAGAACAACAATATGATCGAGTATCGTATCTGGAGTCTCCCCAATTGCGTCTGCAAGTTCTTTTACAGAAAGTGCTTTTTGCTTCGTCAATTCAAGAATAAGACTTCTTTTGAATTCCGCCTGAGCAACGGACTTGAGTATCGCATCCATTCTTTCCTGGTCGATCTTTTCTCCGTAGACATTGCCCTCAGTGGTCAGCTTAAGTTCCTTTCCTGAGACCAGCTTAACTCTAAAAATTTTTGCTGCCTGGATCGCCGCTGACAATCTTGTCATCATTTCCTGATTATTTTTGATGGGTGAGGGACCAATTTCTTTTATCTGTTTGACAAAATCGGCCACGACATTGGCGAATTTTTCACCCTCTGACGCTGAAACCCATTCCAGTCTCAGGCGATCAGGCTCGATACCCGCAAGTGCGAGAAGCTCTTTTGTGAGTTTGACCCTTCTCTCGGTGTAATAATTCCCTGTGATGTAGTGACAATCTCCAATGTGGCATCCGCCAACCATGACTCCATCGGCGCCTGCCTTAAAGACCTCAAGGATGATATGAGGACTGACCCTCGTGCTACACATGACCCTGACAATCCTGATATTCGGCGGATATTGATATCGACTAACACCAGCGAGATCTGCACCCGCATATGAACACCAGTTGCATAAGAATCCAAGGATTTTCGGTTCGAAGTCGCTCATTCGATCACCTCCTGCAGTGCCGCTTTTGCTTCTGCAATCAGCTGCATATCTGTGTAATGCGAGAGGTCAATTGCACCCTCTGGGCACGTTGCACCGCAACATCCGCATCCCTTGCAGGCTGCCACTATCACTTCCGCAACCCCGTCTTTATTCTTTTGAATGGCCTTGTACGGACAGACTTCGATACACGTGCCACAGCCAGTGCATAGCGTCGGGTTAACTCTCGCTGTCAAGGCTTCCGTCTGGACAAATCCTCTTGCGAGTGGTATCGTGGCCCGTGAGGCAGCTGCTTGCGCCTGGAACACGCACTCGGTTATATCCGCAGGTCCCTTTGCTGTGCCACACACGAAGATACCGTCGGTTGCGAAATCAACTGGGCGGAGTTTGACGTGTGCTTCCAGGAAGAATCCATCTTGTCCTAGTGGCACTTTGAGCATCTTTGATAGTTCTTTTGCATCAGGGTTGTTCACAAGTGGGGTTGATAGAACAATCATATCGACTGTCATCTTTCTTTGCATCTTAAGAGTGTCATGCCAGTAATCAATGACTAACTTGTCCCCTTCTTTGTAGACCTTCGGCCGGTTTTCTGGTGTGTATCTCACATATCTCACATGCTTTTCCCTACTCCTATTGTAATTGAGTTCGTGCTCTACGCCGTAGGCCATGATATCTCTGTTAAATATTGTGACTTCGATTTTACCTGTGGTTGGTGAGGGTGCCTCTTCCTCCTCCTCTCCACGCTCCCTTCGTCCTCTTCTCCTTCTTCTTCTTTCAAGAATTTCCTCTGGCGCTTTCATCTCGACTGGTACTTTTTCAACAATTTCTCCTGTTCCAAGACCAAGCATGTCCTGATAATTCTCGACGACGTTTAGGGCATTCTTGATCGCGACATTGCAACAGATTCGGGAGCAATATGACTTGTCCTGACCTCTCGACCCCACGCATTGGATAAATGCAATACTGTTAATTTTCGGCAGAGCTTTTTTCTTGCAGAGAATTTCAAACTCAGTCAGAGTCACGACGTTTTCATAGAGATCATATCCATAAAGTCCCTCTGGTATGTATTCAATCGCGCCGGTCGCAACAACGATGACGCCAACTTTGTCCTTGATCTCTTTTCCATTTGCATCGATTACGATGTTGTAATTGCCGATGAATCCTTCAACTGATACAAGCCTTGAATTAAGGCACTTGATGATGTTGGCATTTGCCATCACTTTGTCGATGAGTGGTTTGATCGTCTCCATCGCGTCCTTGCCGCCCAGGTAAAGATTATTCAGGTTTCGCACGAAACCTCCAAACTCACTTTCCTTTTCAACGAGGTAAACAGGGAAACCCTGTTGTGCGATGGACAGTGCGGCAACCATGCCCGAGATACCGCCTCCAATGACGAGCGCCTTCGGTTCGACATCGATCCTGGCCTCCTCTTGAGGTTGCAGAAGCCTGACTCTTGCGACCCCCGCTCTTACCAGATCTTTCGCTTTTTGCGTCGCTTTTTCTTTTTCCTTCATATGAACCCAAGAACAGTGCTCTCTTAGATTGACAAAAGTGAAAAGGTACTTGTTTAAGCCCGCTTCCTCACATACACCTTGGAAAAGAGGCGCATGCGTCCTCGGTGTGCAGGAGGCGACGACCACGCGGTTGAGTCTGTGTTCTTTGATCGCGTCTCTGATCGATGCCAGACCGTCTTCCGCGCAAGTATATAGATTGTTTGTTGCAAAAACAACACCAGGAAGCGTTTTCGCGTATTCCACGACGGCAGGAACATCCACAAAGCCACCGATGTTCGTTCCACAGTGGCAAATAAACACACCGATTCTCACAGGTTCTTCATTCATGCGAACACCCTCGATTCAAGAAGCACTTCAGCGGCCTTTGCCGCTGCGGCTGATCCCTGCGCGACCGATTCCGGAATATCGGCTGGTCCAGCGCAGTATCCAGCAATAAAGATGCCCGGCACATTCGTCTCAACAGGTGCCAATATTCGATCCTTCGATTTTATAAATCCGAATTCATCAAGTGTTAATCCAAGAACTTTCGCGAGTTCCGCAGTTCCCGGTCTCGGAACGAGCGTCGTTGCCAAAACAACCATATCGAATGCCCTGCGTTCGGGTCGGCCAGCGACATCATAAGAAACAATGGGATCATGGTTTTCTGTTTCTTCCTGCACCGTGCCGTCAGAATTGATATACTCAACCCCATAATCCGTCTTCGCCCTTACCACGTACTCATAAAAGCCCTTCGCACATGATCTCATATCTTTGTAAAAGATCGTTGCTTTGATCTCCTCATCATGTTCCTTTGCGAGCATTGCTTCCTTTGTTGAGTGCATACAGCAGACGGCACAACAATAAGGATGATTTAACTGCACGTTTCTCGAACCAACGCATTGGATGAATGCAATTTTCTTCGGCCCTTTCCCGTCTGACCGCCTTTTGATATGCCCCCCAGTAGGACCGGCCGCGTTGATCATTCTCTCATATTCCATCGCCGTGAAGACGTTGGGGAATCTCCCATAACCGTATTCGGATGCAATCTTTGGATCCCAGACATCAAAACCAGTCGCGACGATAATCGCGCCCACCTCGAGTTCAATGATTTGATCTTTCATGTCGTAATCGATTGCGTCTCGCTTGCAGACCTTCTTGCACACGCCGCACTTTCCTTCGGTCAGGTACTTACAGTGATTTCTATCGATTGTTGCAACTCTTGGAACTGCCTGGAGGAATGGCATATAGATTGCTCTTCGGGTAGTAAGTCCCATTTCGAACTCGTTCGGAATGTCTTTAGTTGGGCACTTCTGGAAACATTCGCCGCACCCTGTGCATTTTGTTTCGTCAACATAACGCGCTTTTTTAAGCACTTTAACTCTGAAATTTCCCTTACTTCCCTCTAGACCGATAACCTCGGAATAGGTCATAACGTTAATATTTGGATGCCCATAGCAGTCAGCCATTTTCGGCGCAAGGATACATATAGAACAGTCGTTCGTTGGGAAAGTCTTGTCGAGCTGAGCCATTCGCCCCCCTATGCTAGGTTCTTTCTCGACAAGATGTACGATCACACCTTTGTCGGCTAGATCTAGAGACGCTTGTATTCCGGCGACACCTCCACCTATTACCAATATCGCTCTTTCCAACCTAATTCCCTCCGTTCTCTCTTATTACCTCAGATGGGTTTAAAATAAGATTTTTACGATGATCTCTTCTAAAACAGTCGAAATTTATCAATGAATATCTCCACAATCGGAGCGACATTCCAACCCTCATCTCAATGCTCATGTTGTTTCTACCCTCCCTCTGGAAAGTCGTTTTGTGTTTTGATCCGCAGATTCTTTTTTCCAGCCGCCATCAACTCTTTCAGTTCGTTATCGCCCGACAATTCAACAACTTTCATTTTAAACGATTTCTTCTTGACGACTTCCCTTTCAAATCTTTGGCAATTCGGGTAGGTGCAAGGTTGACATTTGCGCTCCGCGCAAGAGAGTTCTAGAAGAATGTATCTCTGCCTCGTTTTTTCCGGATCAGGCGCCGGCGCTGATTCAAAAACTCGACTTGAAATCACCTTTCCTTTTCCCTTTTCACGGACAAAACGCTGACAATTGGGATAGGTGCAAGGGTTGCATTTTCTTTCGGCACATGAGAGTTCAATCATTAAGTATCTATTCTGTACTTCAAGTGGGATGTTATCGACCATTATCGATCACCCTTTTTCTGCAGATGCTCCGCGAGAACATTCCCGAATTCCCTCACGAGTATTTTCACCTTTTCATGAGGAACCGGGAGTTTTGGACTTTTTAGTAAGCAGTTGAAATGGATTACGCATTTGGGGCAGAAGGTAAGCATTTCATCAGCTCCTGTTGCGGTCGCCTCAAGAAGCCGATCCAGCTGCAGTTTCTGCGAAACTTCTCCGCAATTCGCAAATGCGTTAACCCCGCAGCACCCTGCCTTTTCTTTGTTATTTTGCATCTCTATAAGCTCCATGCCTAAAGCACTGATGAGATCCCGCGGTGGATCGTAAATGCCGAGATGTCTTCCCAACCTGCACGAGTCATGGTAGGTAATTTTCCCTCCATTGGAATCAAAGCTCAATTTTCCTTTGTCGATGAGATCGAGCAAAAACTCAGACATGTGAACGAGTTCAAAGTCAAAATCGCCAAGAAAGTCTTGATAGTCGATCTCGAAGGTTCTTAAGCACTCGGGACACGAGAAAACCACAGTTTTAGCACCAGATTTGCGAATCACCTCGACGTTTTTATCCATCAACTTCAGCATCGAATCCTCATCACCAGCCCAAAGTAAGTCATGTCCGCAGCAGACCTCATCGTTGCTGACAACTGGTTCGATACCAGCGGCATTGAGTATCCTAACATAGTTGGCAGGTGTATTCTTTAGCTCTCCTGCCTTGTCAGAAAAAAGCGCTCCCAAATGAACGGCGCAACCTGTGAAATAGAAAACATCTCCTCTCTCTTTGATTTTCATCTCAGGGGTAACCCATTTTAGCCTATTTTGTTTGACCCCGCTTGTCATAAGGCGCTGATAAGTGTGCACTGCACCAGATTGAGAACAATCCGGCAAGTTTCCTGCTTTTATCGCTCTTGTTCTCAGTCCAAGAATGAATCCGGAGTAGTTCACTTCGTAGGGACACATATCATTGCACATTTCACACGTGATGCATGACCAGATGTCTTTGTCTTTGCTCAAGCTGTCTGAAACGCCTTCGAGTACTCTCAGTACAATGAGGCGCGGTGCAAATTTCGGATTGATGCGAGCGACTGGACAAACGGATGTGCATTTGCCACATTCAACACAATCGTGTGCCCCTGTCTCCTCGATCAGTTCATCTAGCCCGGCCATTACTTCACCTCTTTAAAGGGGCTCGGACCGAGTTGTTTCAGCTCTTCAGTAAACGAGCGCATCGTCTCAGCGAATTTCGCGCCTTCAGAAGCCGAAATCCATTCGAGCCTCAGTCTTCTCCTGTCAATCCCAAGAAGCTCCAACAATTCGCTTGTGATTTTGACTTTTTCTTGGCATTTTTCGTTGCCAGAGATATAGTGGCAATCACCGATATGGCAACCGGCGACGAGAACACCATCTGCACCGAGTTCGAACGCCCTGAGGATGAATTGTGGCTCCACCCTTCCAGAACACATAACCCTGATGATTCTCGCATTCGGCGGATATTGGTATCGACTAACACCAGCGAGATCTGCGCCCGCATACGAACACCAATTGCAGCAAAATGCAATGATCTGTGGTTCGAAACTGTTCATGCGACCCCCTCTCTTAACGCAGCTTCCACCATTGTCAGTATCTGTTCGTCAGTGAAGTGTTTTGTCGTGATGGCGCCACTACAACAAGCAACAGCGCATGCGCCACAGCCTTTGCAGAGTGCGGGGTTGATATACGCCTTCAAGACGCCAGGTGCAACTTCCCTAACTGTAGCAGCTGAGAATTCACAGACTTCTTCGCATCGACCGCATCCCCGGCATCTTGACTCGTCGATGCACGAGACCACCGCTTCAGCTTCAAGTTCCTCTTTTGACAAAATCGTGACAGCTCTCGCGGCAGCCCCGCAAGCCTGTGAAATACTCTCTTCAATAAGTTTGGGCCAGTGAGCGAGGCCAGCAAGGAAAACACCTTCGGTTGCGAAATCGACCGGTCGCAGTTTCATATGCGCTTCGAGGAAGTAACCATCTTTCGTCAATGGTACTTTGAGCATCTTGGCGAGACGCTCGTTATCGGGATTTGGTCTTACCGCGGCGTTCAGCACAACAAGATCAGGGTGAATAATGAACTCTTCCATCAAGAACTGATCCTTGACGATTAGTTCCAATTGCCCATCATTTTCGTTCAAAAACGGCGGGCTATCCTCTCCATATCGGAGGAATACAACACCGAGGCGCGCAGCTTCCGTGTAATAGACCTCGTTAAACCCATAAGTTCTGATATCCTTGTAGAGGATGTAAACGGTCGTCTCGGGATGACGCCGCTTGAGCTCTATGGCATTCGTGATTGACGTGAAGCAGCAGATTCTGCTGCAATTCGGAAATTCACGATTTCTTGAGCCAACACATTGTATGATTGTTACTGTTTTTGCATCGATCTTGTCCTCAGCGAGCATTTTGCCGAACTCAGTCTGTGTCACGACGCGGGACGAAATACCGTAGAGATATTCTTTCGGACGGTATTCAACGCCACCTGTTGCAACAATAATGACGCCATGTTCAATCTTCTCGCCGCTAGAAAGGGTGGTTGTAAAATTGCCAACATACCCAGAAATATTTTCGACTGTCGTCGCGAGGTGGATCTTGATAAGAGGATTCTCACTCGCCTTTCTGATCATCTCGTGTAGTATCTTTTTTGGATCTGAACCTGTAATCAGATAGTTGATCCTCCTGAGGTTACCTCCCAATTCCCTATCCTTTTCCACGATATGAACTGGGAAACCCTGTGCCGCAATCTCAAGAGCTGCCGTCATTCCCGCGAGCCCACCACCAATTACTAGTGCTGCTTTCTTGACTGGAACTTTTTGGGTGGGAAGCGGACTCAGGAGTGCGGCCCTCGTGACAGACATTCTTACTAGATCTTTCGCTTTTTGCGTTGCTTTTTCCTTTTCCTTCATATGAACCCATGAGCATTGATCTCGGATGTTGGCCATTTCGAAGAGGTAAGGATTAAGACCCGCCTCTCTCAGTGTGTTACGAAATAGAGGCTCATGTGTCCTCGGTGTGCAGGAGGCGACGACGACGCGGTTGAGTCTGTGTTCTTTGATCTTTTCTTTGATTCGTTCTTGCGTGTCGGATGAACATGTATAAAGATTGTCTTCCGCATAAACAACGTGAGGGAGTGCTTTTGCATATGCTGTGACGGTGGGAACATCAATGATGCCACCGATGTTGATACCACAATGACAAACGAAGACACCAATTCTTGGCTCCTGACCGGTAACATCGATTTCTTCAGGGAATTCGGTCGCGCTAACCAGTGTTCCTCGCGAACCGCTCAATAGTGAACCGACCTTTGCCGCGACTCCACTTCCCTGTGCGACAGTGTCTGGGATATCTTTTGGTGAAGAGAACGTGCCGCAGACGAAAATGCCAGGTACGTTTGTCTCGAGCGGGGAAAAGTCGGAAGTCCAACAGTAACCGAATTCGTTAAGCTTCACTCCGAGTTTTTTGCAAAGCCGTTGCGCGTCATCGGATGGCACCATCCCAACTGATAAAACAATGAGATCAAAAGTTTCCTCGACAAGTTCATCTTCCTGATTCTTAGTTTCCCTATAGTACCTGATGATAAGATTTCCAGTAGCGTGGTCTTCTTCAATTCCGGCAACTCGTGTGTTTCTCGAAATTTTGATGCCGTACTCTTCTTCAGCCCTTATTCTGTATTCTTCGAACTCCTTTCCAAAAGCTCTAACATCCATAAAGAAGATATGACACTGGATATCAGGCTCATGTTCCTGTGCAATAATTGCTTCCTTCAGCGCCGCCATGCAACAGATTGACGAACAATACCCGTGACCGAGTTGCGCATCGCGCGACCCAACGCATTGAATAAATGCGATTCTCTTTGGTATATCACCGTCAGACGGTCGTATGATATGGCCACCGGTTGGGCCAGAGGCGCTGAGCATTCGCTCGAATTCGGAATTCGTGATCACGTTGGGGAAAATTCCGTAACCGTATTCTCTTTTTTTGAAAGCCTTGAATTTGTCGAAGCCCATGCTCAAGATGATCGCGCCAACCTCGATCACCCTCGATTCCTCGTCATATGGTTTGAATTCAATTGCCTGCGCGCTGCAGACCTTCTGGCATTCGCCGCATCCGATGCACATACCCTTTTCAATTGTATAAACAAGGGGAACAGCCTGAGGGAAGGGTACGTAGATTGCTTTTCTAGGAGCTAGGTTTTCATCGAACCAATTTGGGCCTTCGATTGGGCAGTGTTCCGCGCAGATCCCACAGCCAGTGCATTTTTGAGGGTTGATGTATGGATAGTGTTTGGTAACAGTCACTTTGAACTGCCCCGCTTTCCCTTCGACTTTTGTGATTTCGGCATTGCTGATGATTTCTATATTGCGATGCCTGCCAGCTGAAACAAGTTTTGGCGCCATAATGCACATCGAACAGTCATTTGTTGGGAAAGTCTTGTCGAGCTGAGCCATTGTTCCGCCGATGCTCGGGCTTGAATCAACCAAATAAACCTTGAATCCTGAATCAGCGAGATCGAGTGCAGCCTGTACTCCACCTATGCCGCCCCCGATGATGAGTGCCGCCCCAACCAATTCCTCCGACATCAGAAAATCCCTCCCCTAACTGGCGATGGACCGAGTTTCTTCAAATCTTCAACCATTTCTCTGCAAATTCTAGCGAATTTGTCTGGCTCGGATCCTGCTATCCATTCGAGTCTCAGACGTTTCGGTTCAAGTCCGATCATTGGCATGATATCCTGAAGGAATTCCATTCTGTATGCGGTTTTTTCATTTCCATGAACGTAAAAACATCCTCTAGGATGGCAGCCAGCGACAAGCACCCCATCTGCGCCATGCTTGAAGGCTTGCAATACGAAGACCGGATCGATTCTTCCAGTGCACATGACTTTGATGATTCTGATATTTGGCGGGTACTGTAGCCGAGATGTACCAGCGAGATCCGCTGCAGCGTACGAACACCAATTGCAGCAGAAAGCGATGATACGCGGCTCGTATTGTTCCGTCATTTTGTCCCCCCATATTTTGAAATGATTTCATCGGCTCGAACCGCATGTGCTTCGAGACCAAGGCATTGTGGATCGGCTCCCAAAGCAAGTGCAATAAGCTGAGCAACGTGAAAAACAGGTACACGCGGCAACTCAAGTCGCTCCTGCACCGTATCAAGCTGCAGGAGGCAGTAAGGGCAGGGTGTTACGATAAGATCTGCACCAACATTGCTGATATTCATCAGCTTATCTCTTGAAATCGCAGCGGCTAGACCAACAACATGCGACCTGACACCGCCACCCGCTCCACAACAATCAAGTTTGTTTTCGTAATTGACCGATTTCGCACCCAGAGAAGCGACGATGTCATCAACCATAATTGGGTTGACAGGATCTTCGATACACTCATTCTCCGTTGGGCGTAAATAATGGCAGCCATAATGAACAGCGACTCTCAATCCATTAAGGGGGTTCACGACAGCCGATTTTATCGTTTCTAATCCAATATCCCTATAGAGAACATCAACAAAATGTCTAACCTTGATCGGCTCCAGAATCCTCCGGCCTTCGGGTGTTACTCTCGGAACTCCTGTGTATTTCATAAATACATTCTTGAGAATCCTGTTGACCATTCCGAGTTTTTTCGGATCAGATAATTGCTCAGTCGCCATCAAAAGCGATGAAAAACAACCATTGCAGAAAGTGACAAGTTCTTGTTTCCGATCCTGCGCGATGCAGAGATTCCTTGCAGCAAGGACGAGCCACGTATCTTTGTCTGATGAGTAGAAGATGCCCGGCACTGGGCAACAGGTCGCTTGCGGCATTTCGCTAAAAAGTTGGTTGCATCCGAGCTTTTCGAAGATGACTTTGACCGATCGCTCGATACCAGGATACCTGTTCGGTATAATGCAACCGTAGAACAATCCATATTTAGCGGCTGTTCTTGCGTCCTTCGTATCAATCACCCAGATCGATGCCAATGAGTTTATCGTAACCAGTTGCTTTCATGATGGTTTTGATGTCCATGATCGCCTTAGATCGGTATCGTTCGTCGAATGGCTTCTCATTCAATCCGATCTTTTTCCTCAGATCCAGAATCTTATCTGAGATCTCGATCGCTTGACCAAGATTTGCCACATTATTTGATATCGAAACAACGAATGGTGGCGGACCGAGTTCTCTAACAACTATATGCCTTAGGGCAATAATTAATTCGGCTGGATTCATGCCAGCGGGGCAGTGCTCATAACAGCGATGACATGTCGCACAAACCCAGGGAGTCGACAAAACTCTTTCTTTCAATCCCATTTGGCACATTTTGATGATATTCCTGACCTTATTTTCTGTTTTCAACGAAACGGGACAGACCCCCGTGCAATTTCCACACTGGAGGCAGACTTGGACATCGCCCCCACCCATCTCGATAATGGCTCTAATAAAGTCGCGGTTGCACTCTTCATCAACAATTGGTATCTCTTCTAATAGTCTTTCTTTTTCACTGATGATGAATTCTTTTCTTGCATGACTGATATCCATTTTATTCCGCCTCCAATGCCGCTTTTATTTCGCTGAAGATCTGGTCATCAGTGAATTGCCTTGCATGGATCGCCTTTGCAGGACACGAAGCAACGCAAGTTCCGCATCCTCTGCACAAAGCCTCTGTTATCTTCATTTTCATTCCGCTTTCTGTCATAATGGGAATTGGAGCGCCGTAAGGGCATATATCGATGCAGAGTCCACATCCGATACATTTTTCTGTTTCTATGAATGCATTTAGTGATTCCGCTTTCGCGACTTTTCTTGAGAGTAGTACAGCTGCTTCAAGTGCTGCTGCCCTTGCTTGAGCTATGGACTCAGGAACGTCTTTCGGCCCTTGTGCGCAACCGCAGACGAAAACGCCTTCCATCGATGTCTCGACAGGTTTCATTCTTGTGTGTGCTTCTTGTATGAATCCATCCGGGCTCGTTCTCAATCGGAGCATTGATGCAAGCTCCTGGCTGCCTTCAGATGGAACCAATGAAACGGAAAGTACCACGAGGTCATACATTCTTTCCGTGATTTTGTTGAGGAGTGTTTCCTCGGCTCGCACAATGAGATTCTTCGTTTCCTTGTCTTCAATGATTTTAGCTGGTCTTCCGCGTGTGTATTCGACCCCGTAATCTTCCCTAGTTCTGTGGAAAAACTCCTCTACACCCTTTCCTACGGCCCTTATGTCGATATAGTAAACCGTGATGTCTGTCTCAGGATGGACTTCTTTGATCGCCTGGGCATTTTTCATCGTATACATACAGCAGACTTTCGAGCAGTACCCTGCGCTGATCTTTCTGTCTCTTGATCCAACGCATTGGATGAATGCGATTTTCTTCGGTATTTTTCGATCTGAGGGTCTGACAACAATTCCACCCGTCGGACCAGCCTTGTCGAGCATACGCTCCAATTCCATGATTGTGATTACGTTATCATATTCCTGATATCCGAGATATCCATGGATCCTTGGCTTATATGGTTCGAAGCCAGTTGCGATTATGATTGCGCCGACTTCGAGATCAATTTCTTGCTCATGATCCTCGAAATTTGGTGCTTCAAATTCGCAAGCCTCAAGACAAGCTGAGCATTCTTGACCATTTAAGCGAAGGCATGCGTCCTTATCAATCACGTATTTTCTTGGAAGTGCCTGCTGGTATGGCATAAAGATTGCTTTTCTTTTTGAAAGGCCGTAATCATATTCATTCTTTTTGACAACTGGGCAAACAACGGCACAATTGCCACATCCCACACACTTCTTTTCATCTACGAACCGTGGTTTTTTAAGGACTTTAACTTTGAAGTTCCCAACATGTCCAACGATTTGTTTGACCTCAGAAAGCAAAAGAATATCGATATTCGGATGCATGATGACATCATTCAATTTTGGCATGATCGTGCAACCCGAGCAGTCACACGCTGGAAATGTTCCAAATCTAAAGTTGAGCGATTGAGGTTTCCCAGGCGCCTCGTGACACCAGAGCAGGCAGGTAAACATGGTTGCCATGTTACCCCCGAGCATCGGTTTCCGTTCGACGAGATGCACTTTAAAACCGAGTTCCGCAAGTTTGTATGCCGCTTCAACACCGGCAACTCCTCCTCCAATGACGAGCACTTCTTGTTTCAATTCGACGTCGACACCCTCAGCAGGCAACAGTGTTTTTGCTCGGTTCACACCTATTTTGACGAGATTTTTTGCTTTTTCCGTCGCTTTGAATGGCTCGTTTGCATGAACCCAAGAACACTGTTCCCGAATGTTTGCAATTTGCAACATGTTCCTGTTTAAACCAGTTTTTTCGATGTTATCTCTGAAAATTTTCTCACATATTCTTGGCGTGCAGGCTGCGATGACAATAGAAGTCGCACCTGATTTCTTAATTTCTTCTCTCATTTGCGAAAGACCTTCTGGTGAACAGAGGTAATCATTGCAAATCGAAAAAGTCACACCAGGCAATTGCGATGCATAACCTCTGACATTTTCACAATCAACGATGCTATTGATATTTGCACCGCACTTACAGATGAACACGCCCACTTTGGCATCTGTTTGCGAATTCACATCATTCGCCCCCGAGGTCCCCTTCTGCCATAAAAAGCAGACTCGACTCTTGCAGTTCTTCTCTTTGATGATCTTTTAACTTATCGGGTTTGTAGACAAAATGCTTGGTGTATTTTAACATTATGGCATTTCACCTCGGACTCTTCGAAAGACCCAAATAAACGATGGTTAATATAACTTTCGACAATTGTTGAATAGGCGCCTTTTCTATTCGAAAAAAATTTCTGAATTCCACGAAAATTATTGGAAAAAAAGTTGCATTATTAAATTAAATTTAATTCTAGAGCATCAGCACGTCAATGATCTCTCGATGTGACTCGATTATTGTCGAAGCAAGCGTTTTAGAGAATTTTTCTGTTATGTTTGAAAAGAAGAGAATGGAAGAACTGTTATCGAAATATTAAATGGTCTTACTTAGTATTGCTGGGACAACAAGAGATGTGAGAATTGCGACTTACAACAATGGGTTCGAAGCTTCGAGATGTGATTTTCAAACCTTATAATCACCAAAGATAACTAAACAAGAATGCATTTAATTTAAAGAGACAGTCCTCTTTTTTGTGATCGTTTCGATTTCCTTTGTCATTCTTGGGACTATCCTAGCAATGATAATTCTCTTTTACATCATAGTTAAATCAAAAATCCTTGAGCCCGTGAGACTCACATCGAGGTTAAAGGGATCTTTAGTTGATTTATTCGCAATCCTACGACCAGCACCAAAGTCAACCCGGCCAAAAGTGCAAATTCGAGGCTCTAAGAATAAGCCTCTTGTGTGTCAAATATGCCTCGGAAGGATAAAGAATGGACTTGACTATGCTGTCTGCAGTTGCGGTAAAGTCTTTCATTTGGTTTGTGTTCAGCGTACTGGTTTCTGCCCCTATTGCAAAGAAATCTTTTCAGATGATCATTCGAAATGGAAATTGATTTCGAACGATGAGAACGTGTTGTTCACTAATGGTAATAAAATTGAAAGGCAGTTAGTCGATTCGTTCAGGTGTCCAATTTGTGGCGCTCAAAATCCATTAACTAGTGATTCTTGCAAGTGTGGCGCGATTTTCGTACGGGAAGGGGAGATATTTCTTTGTCCTTCTTGTGGAGCATTTGTTCGGGAGCAGGATAATATGTGTTCGAATTGCGGTGAAGTCTTCGAAAGATATGAACTCGATATCTGCCCGATTTGTGGGGCTACTATTGAGAACGTGGATATATGTGGCCAGTGCGGAACAGTTTTTGGAAACAAGTGTCCGGAGTGCGGATACGAGTTGAACCCGGATGAGTCGATTTGTATGCATTGTGGAACGGTTTTTGAATTGATTTAATCGATTTCGTTCTGTCCAACTGGCGAAATTAATTCCGGCAATGTAAATTTTTCAAATGAATCAGAGTTTCTGATAAATGGCATCATAATCGGATTTAAATACTGGCATCTAGATAAAGTCATATCAATAGGATGGGTGCACGATGAAATCGATTTTAGACAGGGTTTTGGAAACAGGTGAAGGAAGAGTTACAGAAATAAGTGACAAACGGACTTCCTCTGGTCAGACGACCGCGGATGACGAAGAGTTGAGGCGAATCGTCGAGACACTGAGAGTGAAGATTGCAATCATTGGATGCGGTGGCGGAGGTTCTAATACAATAAGGCGGCTCTACCAAGCGGGTATCGTCGGGGCTACCTTGGTCGCAGCGAACAGTGATGCGAAGCATCTACTATCTATTGTTGCGCCAAACAAGGTTCTTCTCGGGCGAACTCTAACAAGAGGTCTTGGAGCTGGTGCAATTCCAGATGTTGGCAAACGGGCCGCAGAGGAGGCAAGAGAGGAGTTGGCAAAGTATCTCGATGGCCAGCATATAGTCTTTGTGACAGCTGGGTTGGGCGGAGGGACGGGCACGGGTGCCGCACCGGTTGTCGCTGAGCTCGCGCGCCAGAGAGCTTCATTGGTCATGGGAGTCGTGACTTTGCCGTTCAAGGCTGAGGGTAAGATCAGAATGGAGAATGCACTCAGAGGACTCAGCCAGTTAAGAGAGTTTTGCGATACGACAATTGTCATTCCGAACGATAGGTTGCTTGAAATCGTTCCGAAATTGCCACTTGAGGCAGCATTCAAAGTTGCAGATGAGGTGCTTGTGCAATCAATAAAGGGTCTTACTGAAATTATTACAAAGCCTGGTCTTGTCAATGTTGATTTCAATGATGTGATGACGATCATGAAAAACGGCGGAGTTGCGATGATTGGCATAGGTGAATCGGATGAAGACGAGGGAAGAGTCGATTACGCAGTTAAGGAGGCACTTTCCTCGCCATTGCTCGGTGAGCTCGACCTCCACGAAGCGAGAGGAGCACTCGTTCGCATTGTTGGTGGTCCAGACATGACTGTCGGTGAGGCTGAAAAAGCAGCTGAAATTGTAAGCAAGACGATCAGCCCCATGGCACGAATCATCTGGGGTTGCTCAGTTGAGCCAGAATGTGAGGGTAAGGTTCGCGTAATGGTCGTTTTAACTGGCGTCAAATCGAATCAATTTCTCGGTCGTGAATTTCAGCCTAACGAAGAGATCGATCGTATTCGGTGAGCCTATCGATGGTTCCAAAAACTGTGAAGGGCAGAAGGAGATACATTGCCTTCAGGATCACAGGAAATGAAAGAATTTCATTAGAAGAGCTGGAGACAATTTTAAAGGAAGCGTATGTCGGTTATCTTTCAAGAATTCCGAAAATCATCGAATTCGATGGAACTTATGGGATCATTCGTTGCTCAAATTTGGAAAAGGAAAAGGCGATTGAGATGTTGAATCGCATCAAACTTGGAAAAGGCCGCTGTAACATCGAGACTTTGAAAACATCCGGGACGCTGAAATCCCTAAGATCTCGAACTTTCAAATATAGGTCAATTGGCGATTGCTTTGATTGAGTCGGCAATAATTACTCGTGTTCATTTCAACTTGGCATGATCCGATTCTCTCAACCTTATTTCTGAGGCTGGCAACACATTTTCGCAGCAATACATATATATTAGAGGAGAACTTTAGGCTCCCTCGTACCAAGACGGAAGGAGTGATGATATGCAGCCAGGTCAAATGGCATATGATCGAGCAATAACGGTATTTTCGCCTGATGGAAGGCTTTTCCAGGTGGAATATGCACGTGAAGCTGTGAAAAGAGGTACGACGACCGTAGGATTGAAATTCAAGGATGGCGTCGTTTTGATAGTGGACAAGAGGATTGCGAGCAGATTGATGGAACCAAAGTCGATCGAAAAAATCTACCAGATTGACGATCACATGGGTTGCGCAACCTCAGGTCTTGTTGCTGATGCAAGAATACTTGTTGATCAAGCGAGGATTATTGCTCAGATTAATAAGATCACCTACGACGAAGCGATTAGCGTCGAAGCACTCGTGAAGCGTATATGTGATTTCAAACAGAACTATACGCAATACGGCGGTGTTAGACCATTCGGAACGGCGCTACTCGTGGCGGGAGTTGATGAGCAGGGAGAACATCTCTTCGAGACTGATCCAAGTGGTGCTTTAGTTTCCTACAAGGCAGGGAGCATCGGAGCAGGTAGAAATGTCGTTATGGAAGTTTTCGAAGAGGAGTATCAGGAAGGAATGGACATGGAAGCTGCTATTCTGCTTGGTCTCAAGGCGTTGAAGAAAGCGACCGAAGAGGAAAAACTCAATCCAAAAGCCGTAGAAATCGGGATCATCAGGCGCGGTGAGAAATTCAGGCGTATGGAGGAGTCAGAAGTCGAGGCTTACGTTGAAAAGGCAAACGCTTTGTAATCGGGGTGTAAATGGTCGATCTTGAGGAAGCGATTATCGCTCGTCTCGAATCTCACGGCGAGACTTTTGAAATTCTCATCGATCCGAAAGTTGTCAACCTACTCAGGGAAGGAAAGGAAGTCGAACTGACTGATTACATGGTAATCGATGAAATCTTTCGCAATGCCAGAAAGGGCACGCATCCTTCGGAGGAGAAGATCAAGGAAGTCTTCGGAACGACTAATCCTGTTGAAGTTGCGAAGCAAATCATTCTCAAAGGCGAGGTGCAGCTGACGACTCAGCAACGCAGGGAAATGCAGGAAAGCAAGCGAAAGAGAATTATCGCAGAGATTGCAAGAAATGCAATTAACCCGCAAACGGGAGCACCTCATCCACCTCAGAGAATCGAATTAGCGATGGAGGAGGCAAGAGTCCATATTGATCCATTCAAGCCCGTTGAAATGCAGGTGAAAACTGTACTTGAAGCACTGCGTCCAATCATCCCAATTCGATTTGACAAGGTAAGAATAGCTGTCAGACTTTCTGGCGATGAGTATGGTCGGTGTTACGAAGATATTACACACATGGGAAAGATTACGAAGGAAGAATGGCAACCAAACGGCAGTTGGATCGGCATTGTCGAGCTTCCCGCTGGGATGAGAGATGAGTTTTTGAATCGCCTCAATGAAAAGACAAGAGGCAATGTGGAAACGAAGATCCTCAAGTGAGTTGCAAGTTATTGATCATTACCAAAATAGAATGAAAGCGAGACACGAGAACATGAAAGAAGGTGAAAGAGATTTCAATAAGGACAAGGAGAGCTTAGTGAAACCCGTCAGGGAAATTGTCGTTCCTGGCGATCTGCTTGATTCTGGGAAGCTTAAACCAGGTGACGGGACATATCTATCAAATGGCAAGATCTATGCCTCTCAACTTGGAATCAAGAGTATCAAATCGAATTTTGTTAATGTTATTCCATTGGGAGGCCCTTATATCCCATCGCCTGGAGATAGTGTCATAGGTAAAATCGTTGATATCGGTCCGTCGAATTGGCTCGTTGATATTAATTCTCCCTATCCCGCTCCTTTACACGTCACTGAAGTCCCATGGAAGGTGGAATTCGGCGACACCGCACGCTATCTCAATATCGGTGATACAATTCTTGCAAAGGTCTTGCTTGTCGACGAAACGAAAAGGGTTCAGGTCACGATGAAAGAACAGGGCTTGAGAAAATTACAAGGCGGTCAGATTATCGATATATCTCACAGCAAGGTGCCACGCGTCATCGGTAAGGGCGGATCGATGATACAGATGATCAAGAGCTACACGAATTGCAGGATTTTTGTGGGACAAAATGGGAGAATTTGGTTAGATGGAGATATTGAAAACATCGTTTATGCGATTCGGGCAATAAGGATGATAGAAGAAGGAGCACAGACACTTCGTTTGACTGAAAGAGTCAAAGAATATCTTGAGTCGATGACTCGTTCCGGCTTGAACGGAAAGCAACAATGAGGTATCATTAGTGGTGATTTTATGGAAGCAATGAGGTTGATTGATGAAAACGGCTTGAGAATTGATGGTAGGAAGGTTGATGAACTCAGGCCTATCCGAATCGAGGCGGGTGTCCTTAAAAGGGCAGATGGCTCTGCCTATGTGGAATGGGGAAAGAACAAAGTGATTGCGGCCGTTTATGGTCCCCGGGAATGCCATCCCAGGCATCTACAAGACCCTTCAAAGGCGCTCGTTCAATGTAGGTACAATATGATTGCGTTTTCTGTGATGGAACGAAAAAGGCCAGGACCCGATCGAAGATCCGTTGAGATTTCGAAAATTATTGCGGAAGCTCTTGAGTATGTAATTTTCACGGAGTATTTCCCGCGCACATCCATCGATGTCTACATTGAAATTTTGCAGGCAAACGCTGGCACGAGGTGTGCGGGTCTCACGGCAGCTTCTGTTGCGCTCGCTGATGCAGGTGTGCCGATGAAGGACTTGGTTCCTGCCGTCGCTGTCGGGAAGGTTGATAATCAGGTTGTTCTAGATCTAACCAAAGAAGAAGATAATCATGGTCAGGCGGATCTGCCGATGGCGATTATTCCGAGGACAGGTGAAGTTCTGCTCATGCAAATGGATGGTCATATGACTGTTGAGGAATTCAACAAAGCAATCGACCTAGGCTACAAAGCATGCGAGAAGATCTATCAACTGCAGAAGGATGCGTTAAGGCGAAGATATGCGGTTGAAGAAATTGAAACGTTTGAAGAGGCACAGCATCCACAAACCGCAATGGAGGAATGAGAATGGCACGCTCAGTAATGTCAGAGATTAAAAAGGATCATATTCACAGGCTCCTCGCGCGAGGAAAGAGGGTTGACGGCCGAAACTGGGATGAATTCAGGGAGATCACAATTCAGACGAATTTCACCGAGACTGCGGAAGGTTCGGCGAGAGTCAAGCTAGGGAATACTGATGTGCTCGTCGGTGTGAAAATGGAAACGGGTATTCCTTTCCCTGATACGCCCGACAAAGGGGTCCTTGCGACGAATGCGGAACTCATTCCATTAGCTTCACCGACTTTCGAGCCCGGTCCTCCAGATGAGAATGCAATTGAACTTGCACGTGTTGTCGATAGAGGAATCCGCGAAAGCGAGATGATCGATCTCGATGCGCTGTGTATTGTGCCGAACGAAGAGGTTTGGATTTGTTTTGTTGACATTTATGTGTTAGACTACGATGGTAATCTTTTTGACGCTTCTTTTTTGGGTGCGGTTGCTGCGCTCAAGTCAACAATTGTACCGGCTTCACGCTACGGGAAGGGAGAGGACTTTAAATTACCAATCAGGTGCCTTCCCATGTCGGTGACCGCGGTTCAAATAGAAAATTCTATATTGGTTGATCCGACTCTCGATGAAGAGAAGGTCGCTGCCGCGCGTCTCACTGTGACGACGGATGAGAACGGCGACATCAGAGCGATGCAAAAAGGATTGAAAGGGTCACTCACGATCGATCAAATCAAGAAAATTATCGAGACCTCTCAACGGCTCGGTAAGGAATTAAGGAAATTGGTTGGGTGATGCAAATGTCGAGGGGTACTGAGAAGGTAGGAACAGCTGGAAGATTCGGCGCAAGGTATGGTGTTCGCGTTAGGAAGCTGATCAGAGATATCGAGAAACTGCAGAAGAATAAGTACGAATGCCCAAATTGCCATCACATCAGCGTCAAAAGAATGTCCTCTGGTGTATGGGTCTGCCGTCATTGCGAAATGAAATTTGCTGCTGGCGCTTATTCGCCAGTCACAAGAAGGATCATGTCAGAGGAGGTAGCGCTGAAGGAGAGCACAAAAGGAGGTAATTGAGATGTATAAATGTGGAAAATGTAACAAACCAATCCATTCTAACGTCAATACCGTGGGTATCCAGTGTGAGGCATGCGGTTCCAAGATCTTCTATAAGGAAAGGCCAAACGTGAAGAAAGTAATCAAAGCAAGGTAGGATCGGAGTCGCAATGCACAAGGCCACATTGAGACTTCTTTCACCGAGAGCAGATGTTGTATACGGTGCGATCTCTCCTGAAATTGGAAGAGAGATACCGAGGACGAGGGTTCAATCTCATTTCGATCGAAATGAACTCGTCCTTGATATTCAGGCAACTGATCTTTCTGCTTTAAGAGCGGCCCTCAATTCCTATCTTAGGTGGATGAAATTGGCAGAAGATATTTCAACGACGATAGGTGAGTCATATGGATGAATTGAGTCCAAAACTCCAAAATCAAATTGCACAGTTCCAGCAACTGCAACAACAGCTCCAGGCGGTTCTCACACAGAAATTTCAGATGGAGGCGCAACTGAGGGAAATTGAACGAACGCTCGAAGAGCTTGGCAAAGCGACGGATGATATCCCAATCTACAAGAGCGTCGGTTCATTATTGATCAAGGCAAAAGATAAGGAAAGTGTCGTAAAGGAGATTCAGGAAGATAAAGAAACATTGGAGATCAGGGTTAAGACCCTCGATCGTCAAGAAAAAACATTACGAGAACGTTATCAAACGTTGCAAGATCAGATCTCCAAAGCCCTCGGTGCGAAGCAGGAAACGGCTGGATAATAGTTTATTCGATGATCAATATCACGCAATTCTTTTTCATTTATCGATTTTATTTTTTTCATTCATTATGAATTTACAATTGCAATTGTTTTGTGCGAGCACTGGGGGGCATTTCGTAGAAAACGATCAGAGGTGTTATCCCTCATCTGGCCGATCTTGATTAATCCCTGACCTCGAAAGGTGCTTATATTTTGTCGACATTCATCGAATTTTGGATGCTAAGCGCAATCGTACAGAGACTTCAGATAGGAAAGAAAGTTGTCTTCCTTCATGGCAACGCGGATCCTGACGCCCTCGGCTGTGCTTTTGCAATCAGTCGAAGTTTTCCCGACGTGATCATCGCAGCGCCTGGTGGACTCGATCGGGTATCAAAAATTATCGCAGAGAAGCTGGATATCAATGTGTTTGAAACGATCGATTTTTCTGATTATGATACGTTTGTTGTCGTCGATACTTCTTCCCCTGACCAATTGGACATATCGATCCCATACCCCGAAAAATGTATCGTAATCGACCATCACGCGTTCTCCGATCGATGGTCCGGTTGCCTTTATTACTGTGACGATTCGAAAAGGAGTTGCGCAGAAATTGTTTTTGAAATCCTCAAAAGCGCGGAAATCGAGATCACTCGTGATGTTGGTCTGGCACTCCTGGCAGGAATGTTAACTGACAGTGGACACTTTGCGTTCGCGACACCGTCTTTGCTCAGGGATTTTGCGGAGATCATGGAAAGGGCGAAAATCAATATGGACGAGATTATGAGTTTCATTGATATTGAGCCTGATATATCTGAAAAAATCTCACAGCTCAAGGGTGCTCAGCGTTTGAGGTTTGAAAGAACAAATGGGTATATTGTTGTGATCTCCCACGGCAGCGCGTTCGAGAGTTCGGTCTGCAAGTCGTTGATTATGCTGGGGGCTGATGTGGCATTTGTTGGATCGCAGAGAAATGAGTCTTTCAGGGTCAGCGCAAGGGCAAGGCCTGAAATTGTTAGAAAAGGACTGCACTTGGGAAAGATGCTTGAGGACATCGGGACTGAGACTTCGAATGACGGCGGAGGACATGGAGGTGCCGCAGGTCTAATGGGCGTTGGTGATATCGAGGCGATTCTTAATATTTGTATGCAGCGTGCTATTGACTTTTTGAGAAAGCTCGAACGCCCGGCAACCGGTGAGCGGGAAACTCAAATTAACGCATCTCGGCAATGATCTTCTGCATCGCTTCTAGTCTTTCTGGTTTCCTCTCAAAGTAATCTCTTACTGGTCGTAGGATTTCGATGAGAGCTTCGCCTGCTCCATTCTTCAGATCCATTGGATGAATATGCGAGGTGGCGTAAGCCTTTTCGAGTTCATCATAGCTAGAAAAACTAATAGGGCCGCCATATTTGCTTGGTCTCTCGATTTTGACTTCCCTCATCTTATTAAAAATTACATACTTATAAAGGAGGAGGATCGGATTCCCCTCAACATCTTGCGGGCAAAATGCCTTTGCGATTTTTCTCTTAATGTCCTCGGGAGAATCATGGATGAGAATGCCACTGTCTGGATCACTTTTCGACATCTTTGATGCGATTGGATCCATCCTATTTCCACCACGAAGACTCGGCAAGAGCGGCGTGTGAAGCGCGATTGGCTTTTTCCATCTTAGTCTTTCAGCAGCTTCACGCGCGAGCATGTGAGCCCGCCGCTGATCTATGCCAGCATAGGCAACGTCGACATCGAGTTCAAAAATATCGGCTGCTTGCATCAATGGGTACATCACTTTTGATGAATCTAGATCAGCTTCCTCCTCCTGTCTGCCCATGATCGTCATTGCCCTCTTAATTCTCGTGAGCGTTGATACCTTTCCAATCCTGATGACCTTTTCCCAATACGAGATACCTGACATAAGTTCTGATGCTAAACGGAATTTGACCTTGCTCTTCTCAATACCGAGAGCCTCGAAGCAATCCTCCATGTAGCGAGCGCAAGCTCTTATTTTCTCAACGTCCCCTGTCAATTTATCATTGATGAAGGCATGCCAATCTGCGAAAAAGATCGTGAATTTGAATCCTGTATTAATGAAATCGATAATCTTATTTGCGCAAATCATCCAGCCGAGATGCACGAGTCCCGACGGTTCGAATCCGATATACGCATGCGGAGATGTCTCTGTTTCAAGTAAATTTCTTAGTTCTTCTTCTGTTACAATTTCCTCGGTATTTCTTGACAGGATTTCATAACGGGTTCGTGCATCCATAGGGTTCAATGCGAGAACTCACTCATCCTAAAAAACATTTGTGCTTAGTAATTCTATTCTCTTTTGGTAAATCAAATTTTCTAAGGCAATACATTTTATTGGTACTTCAAGTGGAATTTTAAAAAAAGAATTAAGAAAAGTATAACGGCGGGTGGTGAGATTCAAATCATCCGCCCGCAGTCACAGGAAAGACAGAGATCACGTCCCCGTTCCTAATTTCGGTTTGAAGGCCGTTGATGTGTCTGATATTCCGTCCGTTGACAAGGATGTAAATAAGGTCTGAAATCTGCGATTCTTTAGGAAAAAGGATTTTCGAAATCCTGTCTCCGTATTTTTCGATGAGCGCGCCCAGGAAATCCTGAACAGTATTACCGTTCGTTTCAATCTTAGCTTCAGTTGTTCCGATTGAAGACGCGATGTGTCCGAAGGTCTTGAAGATGACCGTTACCATGTCTTCCCCTTTTTTTATCTGCCTAAAGATTATAGCTTTTTCGCCGCATCTTCAGCTGCTAGATTAACAACATCCATGACCATGGATGTTGGTGGGCAATACGCATTCTCGAAGGCTGCGACAAACTCCTCAACTGTCGTTCCCTTCACGATAACAGCCGTTAGCCAGTTGACTCGTCCCGTGATCTCTTCTCCACCAACAATCTGCGAGCCGATTATCTTGTGGGTATCTCTGTCGACAAGAATCTTGACTGTGAGCTTCTTTCCACCAGGATAATATCGAGCTCTTGTAAGACCAGTTGCTTTGCCCTCGACGACGTTGAGGCCATAATATTCTGCGAGTCCTTTCGACAATCCCGTTCCGCCAGCTTCCAGATCACCAATCTTACTGATGAATGCGCTCAGAACTCCAGGGTAGAAGGCATATCCTCCAGCTGCATTAATACCAGCAACACGCCCCTGTCTTACTGCACTGGAACCTAACTGGCTCATCGTTGGTCCGGGCACAACAGCGCTTTCGACCATGATTACATCGCCGGCAAGGTAAACATCTTTAACGAGTCGCCCCTTCTTGTAAGGTTGCAATGTTGGGCTTACTCTCACAGCACCGAGTGGACCGATATCTAGTCCCATCATGTTCGGGATTTCAAGATTCGCCCTCACGCCAGTTGCCATTATCACGAAGTCGCATGGATACTCTTTATCCCCCGCAACAACCTTTTCAACCTTACCATTTCCTTTGATCCCGCCAATGGGAGTGTTGAGTACAAATTTAATGCCCTGTTGCTCGCAATAGTCCTGAACGAGCTTTGCCATGTCCGCATCGAAAATTCTCGGGATCACCTGAGGGAACATTTCAATGACGGTGACGTCAAGCCCAGCATGTTTGAGAGCGATGGCCATTTCCAAGCCGATGACACCCGCTCCTGCGACAACGACCGACTTTGCATTTTTCATCGCCTTCTGAATCGCCTTACCATCTGCGATGTTCCTGACAGTAAACACACCAGGCAAATTAATGCCTTCAACGGGTGGGATGAATACCGTCCCTCCGGTAGCGACAATTAGAGCATCAAAGGCATATTCCTTCCCATCTGAAGTGGTGAGCACTTTCTTTTCAAGATTGACTCCGGTGACTTTCGTTTTTGTATGCACAATGATGTTTCTTTCCTTCTTGTAGAACTCCGGCGTATGCATAACAATCGACTCAAAGTCCTTGATTTTCCCTTCCAAAACAAACGGAATCGCGCAGGGAGAATAGGCGATGTATTCATCTTCTGTAAAAACGCTTATCTCGGCATCTTTGTTGTGCTCTCTTGCAGTTGAAGCGGCGGTCATTCCCGCAGCGCCACTACCTATTACAATGATCCTCCTACCCATTGGAACCAACCCTCTTGCGGGGAGATTACAGCAATTCTATTAATATATTTCCAAATCTGCATTGAAATTTTTTCGAAAAAATCAGAAAAATTTGCATTTCAATAGGGTTGCAAAAAGCCTTTCTGTGAAATTCTCGGCTGTTTCAAGATTTTTCATTTCACTTCGAAGGAACGATTATCGGCAGACTTTTTTTTCTTTAGATTCCTTATCACTCTGGTTTTTGGCTCTTTTCAATTCTTTTGATATTCCGATCTATCATCTGGATTTGTGTAACTTGAAAATTGTTGAATGCACATGAAAAAGTCTTATTTAGGGGGGCGATATGAATACACTCGGCATAAGAAATGACTCAAAATCGATCAAGAACACCTGTTTCAATTTGGAAAGAATGGGATATTATTGATGGAAAAAGAGTTCGAGCATTCGTTGTTATTTTCAGAACATCAGGTTGCTGGTGGGCAAGAAAAGAAGGATGCCTCATGTGCGGATATAACGCGGAAAGTGATTCTTCTGTTGGACTTGCGGAGATTCGAGAACAGCTCAATCGGGTTAGAGAAGCCTATTCGAATGAAGAATTTGCGAAGATATACACATCGGGAAGCTTCCTCGATACGCGGGAGATCCCGCGAGAGGCTAGAACTGAAATCTTTGAAGTATTTCATGGAGCGAAAAGGATTTTGATTGAGACAAGACCCGAGTTTGTGACGGAGGATAACCTCCGTGACTTGTCAAGGGACAAACTGGAATTAGCGATTGGACTCGAAAGCGCCTCAGACAAAACACTGGTGAAATGTGTCAGAAAGGGTTTTTTCGTTAGGGAGTACGAAAAAGCCGCAAAGCTCCTTAATCACGAGGGAATTCCTCTCCGCACTTACCTTCTTCTGAAACCTCCATTTTTAACGGAGAAAGACGCAATCGAAGATTGTCTGAGGTCGATTTCATTTGCGTCACGATTTTCTGAGAGCATTTCAATCAACCCCGTTAACGTTCAAAAGGGGACTGTAGTTGAGTTTTTGTGGAAAAGAGGTGATTATAGACCTCCGTGGTTGTGGTCACTTGTTGAAGTCTTATCAAAGGCTAAGGTCGAAAAGGAATCACGAGTTTTTTCTTCACCCACAGGTGGCGGGTCAATGCGCGGAGCGCATAATTGTTTTCGATGCGATAGCGAGGTGCTCAGATCCATTGAGCGCTTTGCGTTTTCGCAGGACAAGAGGGAATTTGATAATTTGTGCTGTTCATGCGTGGATAGGTGGAAAGCATTTCTCGAAACACAGGATCTCATGGGCACAAGTGTTGATATTGACAGGTACATGAACACAGATTGGGAAGGGGAATAATGTTGAACGCCGAAGAGGAAATAAATTGTGATTGTCGATATCGGCCTTACAGAGACTCTGCCTAGCAAACATCGAAAAAGGGGTGAGTAATTGGAGTATGAATTGAAAAAGGGAAAATACGAGGAACTTGAAGGCGAGGGACTCAAGAGTATTATGGAAGAAGTATTTGGTACAGTGACGAGAGAAGGCGATTTATATGTTACATCCTACGGTGCACTTAAAAGGCTCGAAGCTAAGCTTGTTGGAAAATCGGCTCTTTATGTCAGTACAGAAAGTGACACGAGTGTTCCAGAAGCCGTCGGTGTTGAAACGATTAAAAGATTCAATCAATTTCTTGAGAGGGCCACGGGATATACCGCGAAGGAACGGAAAAACAGACTCCAAAAGAAAGCGCGTGAGGGAAAGCTCTGATAACGATGATGCCTAATATCAATCATCGTTATCACCATTACTAATGAGCTTGCACCCGGAAGTGTACATGTCTTTTCGAAGATCTATTCTAAGATGCTTTATCAATAAACTATTGTATACTTTATTTAACCTAAATTATTATGTGGTATGGTATTCCTCGCGCAGATGTTTCTGTTGATGGCAATTTGTTGAAGCCCCTGCCTCGCGAGAATAATTTAAGAAACCTAATAAGCTGGAATTGCAGAGATTCGCTCATGAGTGATCGGTGATCTGGTGGAATTCGGCATTTAAAGAGAACCGCATAGCTTAAATATAGATATCTTTATGCAAGAATTCGCTGAACGCGATAAGGACGTTCGACCAGACACTTTGGGCAATGCAATAAGCATCCCTGATTCGCACCCTAAATCTGTTCTGGGTGAGGAATATGGTGTCACGGTCGAAGGTACGATAGTCGCGATCGTGTACAGAAGTGTAGCATAGAGAGTGGTTTCTCTCAATACGGAAGAGGGAGAATCATGCCAAACAAAAGACGTCCTATTCGAGGTTCGAAGGCATTTTCGCCGAGAAAGAGAGCGAAGCGGCCAGTTCCAAGACTCGACTCCTGGCCAGAGATTAGCAACGGTCCTAAAATTCAGGGATTCGCGGGATATAAAGCCGGTATGACACACGCGCTTCTTGTGGATTACAGGCCGTCAAGTAACACGTCCGGCCAGGAGGTGCAAGTTCCTATTACTGTCATTGAGGTTCCTCCGATGAAGGTTGCAGCCGTTAGGTTGTATGAGAACACTGCTTACGGATTGCGAACAGTTGGTGAGGTTTGGGCTTCAACACTTGATCCGGATCTCAGAAGGAAGCTTCCAATCCCAAAAGATTACGATTCAAACAAAGCCTGGGAAAAGTATAATGCAGTTACCGTCGACGAGGTACGAATCCTGGCTTATACGCAGCCGCGCCTCGTTAGTGGTGTTCCTAAAAAAGTTTGCGATCTTATGGAGATCAGAGTTGGTGGAGGAACGATTCAGGAAAGACTTGAGTATGCGAAGTCTCTTTTGGGAAAGGAGATTAAGATCACAGATTTTATTAAGGAAGGCGGTATGGTCGACGTTTCAGCAATCACAAAGGGTAAGGGATTCCAGGGTGCTGTCAAGCGATGGGGGATCAAACTTCTATCGCACAAGAACAGCAAGCATCGGAGACTTGTTGGAACGCTAGGACCTAAGAGACCTGGATATGTCAGGCCCACCGTACCCCAGGCTGGTCAAGTTGGCTATCATCAGAGAACAGAATTTAATAAAAGGGTTCTCAAGATCGGGGACAACGGAACTGACATCACGCCGAAAGGCGGTTTCTTGCATTACGGAAAAGTTGCAAATCCGTATATCCTTCTTCATGGCACAGTTCCTGGACCAACAAAGAGACTTATACGGTTAAGGGACCCAGTACGGCCAATTGGCATTGAACTCAAAGAGCCTCCAACGCTCACTTATATCTCGTTGGAATCAAAGCAGGGGGTATGACGATGGCCAATAATGGTAAGGTTAATGTTTATTCGTTAAAAGGCGAGATCATAAAGACGATTGATCTTCCTCAGATCTTCGCTACTGAATTCAGGCCAGATCTCATCAGGCGTGCTGTCTCGGCAATGGAGGCAAATAAGCGACAGCCGTACGGTGCGTCACCTGAAGCTGGAATGCGACACGCCGTATCAACATGGGGAAAGGGACGGGGTGTCGCGAGAGTTCAGAGATTGAGCCAGGGAGCAAGAGGCGCTCAATCTCCAGGCACCGTTGGCGGTCGAAGGGCTCACCCGCCATATGCAGAGCGCGATTGGTCGAAAAAGATCAACAAGCGAGAAAAGTTATTGGCAAAATTATCGGCACTCGCAGCTCTTGCCGACCCAGATAGGGTTAAGAAGCGTGGGCATCAGTTCGCTGATGGTGTGACTCTTCCTGTTGTTGTCGAGGATGATATTGAGAAGATATCGAAGACGGGAGAGGTTTTCGAGGTTCTCGAGAGTATTGGCGTAGGCGGAGACATTAAACGAGCGATGGAAGGCATTAACATCAGGGCGGGTCGTGGAAAGATGAGAAATAGGAAATACCGTGTGCCACGCAGTTTGCTGATTGTTGTATCTAATAAGGATGTACCTCTGGCACGAAGCGCTGAAAATCTTCCTGGTGTTGAAATTTCTGATGTTAATAACCTCAACGTAGCTGTGCTTGCTCCCGGAGGTGATCCCGGTCGACTTACTCTGTTTTCAGAATCAGCAATCATCAAACTGGGAGAGTGGTCGAGTGGTTAGGGATGTTCTTCTTTATCCATACGTCACTGAGAAGTCGATGAATCACATGACTGGCACGCCGACACAGGATTTCAAAGATGGGAACAAGATCGAATTCATTGTATTGAGGAATGCGACGAAACAGGAGATCAAAGAAGCGTTCGAGAAGCGGTTTGAAGTTAAGGTTGAAAAGGTTTGGACAAGAATCAGCAAGGAAGGTAAACATGCGATTATCAAGCTCGCCGAGGGTTATTCTGCTGAAGATATTGGTATGAGGATTGGAGTGTTCTAAGGAGGGTATAAATGGGAAAGAATCTCAGACAGCAACGACGAGGGCGTGGCGGGTCTCAGTATCGATCGCCGAGTCATCGACATCTTGGTGACATCAAATTGCCACCAATTAACGAGGGCGTAGGGAGGATAATTGATCTTATTCATGCACCTGGCCGCACAGGGCCGCTTGCTGAAGTCGATTTCGAAGGTCAGGTCTTTAGAATGATCGCCTCAGAGGGTATGCAGATTGGCCAGGAAATTTTTGTAGGTGGTTCAGGCGCGATCGTGCCAGGCAACATTATGCCACTGGCTAGTATTCCCGAAGGTACTCTTATTCATAATATCGAATCAAAGCCAGGAGATGGTGGAAAATTCGTCCGGAGTGCTGGAAATGCCGCGATGGTAGTGAGTAGGGGTGCGAAAGTCGTTGTTCAACTGCCATCGGGTGTGATGAGGACCTTTGATCCCAGATGTCGGGCAACGATTGGTGTGGTGGCTGGCAGCGGTCACAAAGAAAAGCCATTTGGAAAGGCCGGTGCGAAGTTCCATGCCTATAGATCCAAGAGTAAAGCGTACTTCAAGGTTCGGGGCGTTGCCATGAATCCTGTTGATCATCCCCACGGTGGAGGTTCCCATCAGCATGTTGGGAAGCCAAGCACTGTGAGTCGTAACGCTCCACCTGGTAGAAAGGTCGGTCGATTGTCGCCGAAGAGGAAGAAGGAGAGGAAGTGAGCAATATGGTCGAAGAGAAATTGACGGGGACAAAAGCCTCACGGAGAAGGGCAAGAAAGAAGAAAGGCGCAATCCAGGCTAGACGCAAAAAAGAGTTCACTTACCGTGGGTATACACTTGAAGAACTCCTCAAGATGTCTTTTGATGAAGTTGTTTCAATCATGCCTGCAAGAGTTAGACGGACGCTCATAAGAGGCTTTAACGAAGAGCAGAGAACATTTGTCGAAAAATTGAAATCTGGCAAGTATCCAGTGGTGAGGACGCATCGTAGAGATATTCCAATTCTACCGGAATTTGTTGGTAGGAAAGTCGCGGTGCATAATGGAAAGGAGTTTAAGGAGATAGAAATCAAGCCTGAGATGATCGGTCATTATCTGGGCGAGTTTGCGATGACTAGGAAACCGGTAAAACACTCAGGGCCTGGTGTAGGCGCGACGAGATCATCAAAGTTCTTGCCACTTAAGTAGGTGATCAGATGGTCGGGTACACTGCTGAAGCGGATCCAGATATTACATCGCGGGCGATCGGGAAGGAACTTCCAATCTCGCCTAAGCATGCCAGGGAAATTTGCAATATGCTCAGAGGAAAAACAACAGTGGAAGCTGCGCAGATTTTGGAAGAGATTATTGAGCTCAAGCGACCCGTTCCGATGAAGCGATTCAACAAAGGGATCTCGCACAAGAAAGGGGTCGGTCCTGGTCGCTATCCACGAAAAGCGGCAAAGGAGATTCTAAAGGTCCTCGAGGGCGCAAAGCACAACGCGGAGTACAAAGGACTTGATCCTGAGAACATGCGGGTCAAAGTGATCACCGCAAACCTCGGAAGAACCATCAAAGGATACATGCCAAGGGCGTACGGAAGGGCAACTCAATGGAATCAGCAGACGACGAATATCGAAATCATATTGGAGGAGATGAAGTAAATGGCAAGCGAGAGAAAATTCGTGACTGAGAATATCCGGAGAGTCCTCCTGAAAGAGTTCCTTATGAAAGAAGTCGATAGGGCTGGATTTGGCGGTGTCGAGGTGCAGAGGACGCCGATGGGAACCAGGGTAACATTGATCACTGAGAGACCTGGTATGGTCATTGGGCGAAGAGGCGTAGCGATTAAGAATTTGACGAAAGCGATCGAAGAACGCTTCAAATTCGACAATCCGCAAATAGAAGTTCAGGAAGCTGAAAATCCAAACCTGAACGCTCAAATCATGGCAGAAAAACTCGCGTTTGCTCTGGAGCGAGGTTGGCATTTCCGCAGGGCAGGTCACTCGACTGTGAGACGAATCATGGATGCAGGAGCGAGGGGATGTCAGGTCGTTATTTCTGGCAAATTAACAGGCCAGAGACACAGAACAGAGAAGTTTAAGGAGGGCTACATCAAGTTTTGTGGTGAGCCGCGTTTGAAATTTATGAAGACTGGCTTTGCTGTCGCTAAACTCAAGCCCGGTGTTATTGGTGTTCGTGTGGAGATTATGGATCCTCAGGCAAAGTTGCCAGATGAGGTCGAGATCCTTCCACCAGAAAAAGCCGTTGAGAAGTTGCCAGAACTCGCGGATGTCCTCATTGTTCGTGAAGAAAAGAGGGAAGATGAAACGGCCACGGAAGCTGGCGAATCTTCAGATAATGCTAGCTCTGATCATCTAAATGATCAGAATAATGATGGAAATGAGGGTGTTTCAATTTCAAATGAACAGATTGATAAAAATGATGAAGAATTGAAGGAGGTGTAGAACCGGATGGCACTTCTGAGAACTTCGGAAATACGCCAGATGAGCAAGGAAGAGCGGCTAAAGAAGCTTAAGGAATTGCAGGATGAGCTCATGCACGAAAGAGGCACGGCAGCGATGGGCGGAGCACCGGCAAATCCCGGTCGAATCCGAGCTCTCAGGAAGAACATTGCCCGGATTCTTACCGTCCAAAGGGAGGAAGAAACGTAATGGCCGAGATATGTCCGGTATGTGGATTGCCGAAAGAATTGTGCATGTGTGAAGAGATCGCGAGAGAACAGCAAACTGTTAAAATTAGCACTGACAGCAGAAGGTACGGGAAAACGGTGACGGTTATCGAAGGCATCGACGCTAATGACATCGATCTCGAAGACCTTGCTCGGAAATTGAAGACAAAATGTGCGGCTGGTGGGACTACAAAAGATGGGAAGATCGAGTTGCAAGGAGATCACAAGAAGAAAGTGAAAGAGGTCCTGGAAGAGATGGGGTTCAAGACAGAGGTTAGATGATTCGGACATGAAAAAGAGGGATTTCATGAGAGGCGAATTTATCGGTCTAGAGGTTGAGGTCATTTCTTCCAATCATCCAGGATATATCGGATTAAGAGGAAGAATTGTTGATGAAACAAAAAATACGCTCAGAATCGAAAAAAATGGTGTTGAGAAAATAATTCCAAAGGCTGGGAATGAGTTCATGTTTACTTTTAATAATGAGAAGATTAAGATCCGTGGCGATGAAATCCAATTCAGACCAGAGGATAGAATCAAGAAGATCAGGTGAGCTTATGGAAAGGAAAGTAAGGGATATCGGAGTTGATGTGAAGGTTCCAGTGGCGAAATGTGATGATGTGCATTGCCCTTTCCATGGAAAACTTTCCGTCAGAGGGCAAATACTTGATGGTGTCGTGGTTTCAACAAAAATGGACAAGACTGCGGTAGTCGAGAGAAACTACCTGCGTTATATCAAGAAATTTGAAAGATACGAGAAGAGAACAAGTCGGATTTCCGCTCACTGTCCTCCATGCTTGGGTGTGAAAGTGGGTGACAAAGTTAGAATCATGGAGTGCAGGCCGCTGAGTAAGACGGTTTCGTTCGTTATCATTGAAAAGAGGTGAAAGACTTGAAAGGCATCGCAGGCAGACAGACAAGGGGTATTCAGACAGGTAGCGAGTTGGACGTTATTGATAATACAGGTGCCAAAGTTGTCTCAGTGATTGCTGTCCCAGGATACCACGGCGTGAGTCGGAGATATCCAAGGGCGGGCATCGGGGATATTGTCATTGTGTCCGTCAAAAAGGGAACACCGGAGATGAGAAGGCAAGTACTCCATGCTGTCGTTGTAAGACAGAAGCGTCCCTACAGGCGACCTGATGGAACGATGGTGTCATTCGAGGATAACGCGGCCGTTATTACGACTGAAACCGGTGAGACGAAAGGAACGGATATTAAGGGTCCTGTGGCAAGGGAAGCGGCAGAACGATGGCCGAGGATCGCTGCAGTGGCTTCGATGATCGTTTGAGGTGATAGAAAATGATTGAAAGCAGCAAGGCCAGGAAGCAGAGAAAAGCGCTCTATAACGCACACAATGTCAGGAGAAGGAAAATGGTTTCATCACATCTCAGTGAATCATTGATGAAGGAATACAAGAGAAGATCGTTCCCAGTGATCAAAGGAGATACTGTCCTCATAGTACGGGGAGATGAGGAGATCGTCGGGACAGAAGGTAAGGTCGTGCGTGTCGATACCAAAACGGGTAGAATCATCATTGAGGGTGTCACAATAAACAAAGCCGATGGATCGCAAGCGCCTCGACCAATTCATGCATCCAATGTAATTATCACCAAACTTGATCTCACTGATCCGTGGCGAAAGAATAAACTCACTGGTGTCCAGGAGGGCTCCTCATGAGTCGGGATATGAAACGATTGATGGCACCGAGAAGCTGGCCTGTACCAAGGAAAATATGGCATTGGATCACAAAGCCTTCGCCAGGCCCCCATCCGAAAGAAATGAGCATGCCGCTTTTGATCATTGTTAGAGATATGTTGGATCTTTCTGACACAGCGCACGAAGCGAGACTCATATTGGCAAACGGCGAGATTCTAGTGGATGGCAGGCCTGTCAAGAACCGAAAATTTCCTGTCGGCCTTATGGACGTGGTGTCAGTTCCACGTCTCAATCAACACTATCGAATGCTCCTCAACTCGAAGGGAAAATTTGAGTTGGTTAAGATTCCCGAAGGCAAAGAAAAATGGAAACTCTGCAGGATTGAGAATAAAGTGACTGTAAAAGGAGGGAAGACACAACTCTGCCTTCATGATGGTCGCAACATCCTGACGGATGATGGTAGTTACAAGACTGGTGATGTCCTGAAAATCGAAGTTCCCTCTCAGAAAATCCTTGATGTTTACCGACTTGCGAAAGGCAATCTTGCGTACATCATTGGCGGAAATCACGTCGGTAAAGTTGCGGTCATTGAGGATTATATCGAAACGCGCAGTCCGACTCCAAATATCGTCAAGTTCAAGGATGGGAGCTCGACAGTGAAGGAAAACGTTTTCGTCGTCGGCACGAAAGTTCCTGAAATAGACCTTCCGGAGGCGAGTGTGATATGAGCGAAATCATGAGGAAGCCTAGAATTGAGAAGGTCGTCGTCAACATCGGAGTCGGAGAAGCTGGAGAGCGGCTTGTCAAAGCTCAAAAGGTTCTCGAAATGTTAACAGGTCAGAAGCCAAAAGTGACGACTGCTAGGGTCACGAACAGGGATTTGGGCGTAAGAAGGGGGATGCCTATTGGATGCAAGGTGACATTGCGAGGCGAAAAAGCCGAGGAATTCCTCAAGAAGGCGTTATGGATCAGGGAAAACAAGATCGCCAGTTATTCTTTCGATCCTGAGGGCAATTTTTCGTTTGGCATCTCGGACTATACCGACTTCGAAGGCATGAAATATGATCCCGAGATTGGAATTTTCGGGATGGATATCTGTGTCTCTGTCAAACGTCCAGGATATAGAGTAGCAACGAGACGAGTGATGCCAAGAAGGATTCCTAAATCCCACCGTTTGACAAAGGAAGAAGCGATGGAATTCTTGAAGGAGCGTTTCGAGGTGGAGGTGATCTATTGAAACCAAAGAAGGAATTTGGCAGGAAAAAAGGCTGCCTGCGATGTGGCAGGAAACGTGGTATTATCCGCCGTTATGGTATGCATCTTTGCCGTCAATGTTTCCGAGAAATAGCGCCTCACATTGGATTTAAGAAATACTCATGAGGTGGTGAAAATATGCAGAATGATCCGCTCAACGATGCAATGGCAACAATAAAGAATGCGGCACTCGTGGGCAAGCAGGAGTGTGTGATTAGACCATCCTCGAAGCTCATTGGCAGAGTGCTCAAGGTCATGCAAGAATCAGGTTATATCAATCAGTTTGAATTCATCGAAGATGGAAAGGCTGGGATATTTAAAGTGAAATTGCACGGAAGAATTAACAACTGCGGTGTGATTAAGCCGAGATATTCAGTGAAGAAGAATGATCTGGAGAAATTTGAAGCGAGGTATCTACCAGCTCAGGACTTCGGCGTTCTCATTCTGACAACCACGAAAGGGGTTGTCAGTCATATGAAGGCAAAAGAGTTGGGCATTGGGGGAAAGCTCCTCGCTTTTGTTTACTGAGGATGAGGATATGGTAGTTACTGGTGTGGTTGAGGAAGTAGTCAGCATTCCTGGCGGAGTTACGATCGAACTCTCTGATGGAAATGTAACAGTTTCAGGTCCAAAAGGAAAGCTCACTAGGAGATTGACTCATCCCCGAGTTCAGATCATAAAATCAGATGGAAAAATCATTGTCCATTGCGAGCTTCCGCGCAAAAAGGAGCGTGCTCTTGTCGGAACCTTCGCAGCACATATCAAAAATATGATTGAGGGGGTGCTGCACGGGTTTGAATACAAGATGAAGATCGTGTATTCGCACTTTCCAATCAAGGCATATGTAAAAGGGGATAAGTTTATCATAGAAAATTTCCTAGGCGAGAAGACACCTCGCAAAGCGAATATCGTCGGCGATACGAAGATCACTGTCAAAGGTAATGAAGTGATTTTAACGGGAATCGATATAGAAGCAGTATCCCAGACAGCTGCGAATATCGAACGGGCGACGGTCATCAAAGGATACGATTCAAGGGTTTTCCAGGATGGCATTTACATTGTTGAAAAAGCGAGGAGGATGGGTCAATGAGCAAGCATGAAAGGGAAATCAGGGAAATTTCAGAATTACCGTATTATAAAGATGAATACAAAGAAGAACTCAAAGCGATGGGAATCAGAACGCTCTCAGACCTCCTTGATGCGTTGTATGATGAGGAGCGAAAGAAAGAGATCGTTGACCGCCTAAAAGGCGTTGGCCCAAAGATCGCTGAGCATTGGATTGAGGTCATTGAAGAAAGAGGGATTCTTGAAGAATCAGTATCTGAATCCAAGGAAGAAGAAAAGGTGAATGAGGAAGGAGTCGTCGAGAAGACAAAAGAGGGAGAAATCGAGCAGGAAAAGGTTGCCGAGCAGGAGGTTAAATCTGAAGAGGTCGTCATAGAAGAAGCGGAAGTTTCGGCAGAAGAAGCGGCGATCGTCGAGAAGGGCGGATATCTTGTCAAGGCAAAACCTGTCCTTGATCCAACGATCGCGAAACTCCTTGCATTGAGACGTAAAATCTCAGAGAGAAGGCCTGCGTTTTTTAGGCAAGAATGGTTCAGGTACAAGAGACTAGGTGAAAAATGGAGAAAGCCCCGCGGGCTGCATAGTAAGATGCGTCGGCATTACAAATATAGGCCTCCAGTCGTCTCAATCGGATACCGCGGGCCGAAAAAAGTACGGGGATTGCATCCATCAGGCTTTGAAGAAGTAATGGTCTACAACCCTTCACAGCTTGAGGGAATCGATCCAAAGCGACAGGCTGTGAGAATCGGCAGTACGGTTGGCTATAAGAAACGGATCGAGATTGAGAGCAAGGCAGATCAGCTTGGAATCAGAATTCTCAACAGGACGGGATAATATGAACCTGAAAAATCAGAGACGGATTGCGGCAGAGATCCTCGGATGTGGTATTAACCGGGTTTGGATCGATCCGAATCGAATTGAGGATATCGCGGATGCGATCACCCGAGCCGATATCCGAACTGCGATTGATTCTGGTGCGATCGTCGCTCTTCCAAAGAGAGGAATATCACGAGCGAGGGCAAGATACAGGGCCGGCCAAAAAGAAAAAGGAAGGCGAAGAGGTCCCGGCAGTAGGAAAGGCGCTGCGGGTGCGAGAACGCCGGAAAAAAGACAGTGGATTCAGACGATCCGACCGATCAGAAGAACGCTTAAGGAACTGAGGGACGAAGGCAAGATCAGCAAATCTGTTTACAGAGAGTTCTATATGAAGGCAAAGGGCGGAATGTTTAAGAGCAAGACTCATTTGATTACCCATCTCAAAATGGAAGGACATCTAAAGGAGGGCAACTAATGGCTCACGGACCTCGATATAAAGTGCCATTTCGACGAAGGCGAGAAGGCAGAACAGACTATCGACAAAGGGCGAGATTACTAAGGGCTGGGGTTCCGAGAGCAGTCGTCAGGATCTCATTGAGAAATGCGAGTGTGCAGTTCATTGAGTTCGATCCTATTGGTGATCGAGTAACAGCCCAAGCGCACTCCAGGGAATTGATTAAGCTCGGTTGGAACCTCTCAACTGGAAACACACCTGCGGCTTATCTGACAGGATATCTTGCCGCACTGAGAGCAAAAAAGAAAGGGATCGATCAGGCGGTTCTAGATATCGGGTTGCGAGATCCGGCGAAGGGTGCCTCGTGTTTCGCTGCGCTTAAAGGAATTCTCGATGCGGGTATTGAGGTTCCACATGGTGAAGAGATTCTTCCTTCAGAGAAGAGAATTAAAGGTCAGCATATCGGGGAGGGCGTCGAGAAACTCGTCGAGGATATCAAGAAGAAAATGGAGGTAGAGTAGATGGAATGGACGCCGAAGACAAAACTGGGCAAGATGGTCATGAGCGGCGAGATCACATCGATGAGTGATGCACTTGCAACAAAGCTCCCACTTCGCGAACCTGAGATCGTCGACGTTCTTCTTCCCGATCTGAAAGATGAGGTTATCGACGTCAACATGGTTCAGCGAATGACCGACTCTGGCAGAAGAGTGAAATTTGCGATTACTGTCGCAGTCGGTAACGGCGATGGTTTCATAGGCGTTGGCAGGGCAAAGGGCAAAGAAGTCGGGCCAGCGATTAGGAAAGCGATCGACAACGCGAAATTGAATATCATCGAGATAAAAAGAGGATGTGGGTCTTGGGAGTGCGGATGCGGTACACCTCATTCATTGCCGTTTATGGTTGTTGGGAGGGCAGGGTCTGTTGAAGTGACATTTAAGCCCGCTCCTAGGGGCGTTTCGCTAGCTGTTGGTGATGTCGCGAAAATCATCTTGCAACTTGCTGGTATCAAGGATGCGTGGGGATTTGCGCGTGGCCATACAAAAACGACAGTCAATTACGCTTTAGCGACATTCGATGCGCTCATGAAGACATCTGTCCTTAGGATCACTGAAGAACAAGAGAAACGCTTAAAGATCATGAGTGGTCGTGTCACGGTCCATTTTCCTGAACAAGATGCAAATATAGATCAACAGCGGGAAATAACAGGGCAGGAGGGATGATGTGGTGGCATACGCTGTGATCAGAGTACGAGGACACGCTGGTGTCAAGAAGGAAATCGAGGATACGATGCGAATGCTAAATCTTACCCGCCCTAATCACTGCGTTGTTGTTCCGGAGACGGATAGCATCAATGGAATGCTCCAGAAAGCGAAGGACTACATCACATGGGGCGAAGTGAACAGTGAAACTCTTGCGAGAATGATCAAATTCAGGGGACGACTAAAGGGGGACAAGCCGATCGATGATCTATATATTCAGAATCATTCGAAATTCACATCGATCATCTCATTTGCAAAAAGCGTGGCTAAAGACGAGGTCAAATATTCGGATCTTGTTGATGTAAAACCGGTCTTTAGGCTCAACCCCCCACGAAAAGGATACGGCGGCAACAAGAGGTCATTTACAAATGGGGGTGCTCTTGGATACCGCGGAGAAAAGATCAACGAATTGATTGAGAGAATGCTCTAGGTGATTTCCAATGCCAAGCAGGACTAAGAAATTCAGAGGAAGCCGCACACACGGACGCGGCAAGAAAGCGGGGCGTGGTGCTGGACTCCAGGGAGGTCGCGGTAACGCGGGTCTTCACAAACATAAGGTCATGTACATGTTGAAATATGATCCAGATCATTTCGGCCGACATGGTTTCAAGAGACCTCAGAGCATCGTGGCGGCCAAGATCGCGATGAATATCGGCGAGATTCAGGAGAATATCAACAGGTTGATAGCGGACGGTTTTGCTGAGAGAAAGGACGGGAAGGTCACGGTGAACTTGGCAAAAATGGGTGTTGACAAACTCCTTGGTTCGGGCAAAATCATTGAACCGATCGATGTCATCGTGGCTGATTGTTCAGAACTTGCACGGGAGAAGATTGAAGCCGCGGGCGGCTCCGTTATTCAACCGTAGCGATGCTCTGGGATGGACATGGCTGAAGGGGAAAAAAGCAGACTATATAAGTTGAAACCCCTCACTGATAGATTGCCTGCTGTTTCTCGACCTGAGGGCCATGTCCATTTCAGAACGAAGATGATGTGGGTCATCCTCGTCCTTGTTTTTTACTTCATCATGACGAATGTCTATATCTACGGACTTGATCAAACTAAAACGATTGACCTATTTGCCCAGTATAGGGCAATACTCGCTGGAGCTCAAGGATCATTGATGCACCTTGGTATCGGGCCAATCGTGACTGGTTCGATCATCATGCAACTCTTCGTCGGTGCGAAAATTATTAAGCTGGATCTCAAGAATGATGAGGACAAGGCGGTCTACCAGAGCACACAAAAATTTCTCGTCCTCATCATGATCGTTGTCGAAGCGGTGCCGCAGGTTTTCGGGTATCTTGTGCCCTCAGAAACTTTCGTCCACAATCTGGAAGGTATCTTCGGAACTGGCGGAATATTGAGTGGTCTTAATTTCGCGAGATTCGTCATTGTTCTTCAGCTCTTCATCGGTTCCTATCTTGTTTTTCTTATGGATGAGGTCGTTTCGAAGTGGGGGGTTGGTAGCGGCATTTCTCTCTTTATCGCCGCTGGTGTCGCGGAAGCGATCTTCACAGGTACAGTTAACTGGCAACCGGTAGATCCGAGTTCGCCAGTAAGCATCAATAATCCGCCGGCAGGGACAATCCCAAAAACGATCTACATCTTACAAAACACCTCGGCCGCCGGGCTCGCCGGAGGTGGATACGAGAGAATTCTTCTACAAAACCCGAATCCTATGGTTGCCCTGATCGGCACGATTGCAATTTTCCTTTTTGTTGCCTATGTTGAATCAACGCGTATTGAACTTCCACTTGCTCACGGGACTGCGAGGGGCGCCAGGGGCCGCTATCCGATCAAGCTCATCTACGCCTCAAACATTCCAGTGATCCTTATGGCGGCACTGCTTGCGAACGTCAGCATGTTTTCAATGCTTCTCTGGAACAATCCCTCCTTTAGAGGTCTTCCGTTGATCGGGGGACAATGGTGGATAGGATTTTATGAGCCCGGAAGCACATATCCAGCAGGTGGGCTCGCGTGGTATCTTTCGACGCCAAGAGGGCTTGGGGATTGGTTGCTACCGATCTTGAGTCCTGATAGATATGGACATTTGGCCGCAGGGCACGACAGTTTACAAATCGCGCTGCACGTTATTGTTTATCTCGGTGTGATGGTCGTAGGCTCGATTATCTTTGCAAAGTTCTGGATCGAAACGACAAATATGGGACCTGAGGCTGTTGCGAGACAAATTGAATCATCTGGGTTGCAAATTCCTGGTTTTAGAAGAGATCCGAGGGTGCTCAGGCGAGTACTTGAACGATATATACCTGTGGTGACAATTATCAGTGGTGCGCTTGTAGGGGCGCTGGCTGCGATCGCGGATCTCATCGGGACAGTCGGGAACGCGAGTGGTACCGGCGTCCTCCTCACGGTCGGAATCTTGATACAGTTCTACGAAGCTATCGGCAGAGAGCAGATGATGGAGATGCATCCTGTACTTAGACAGTTCTTTGGAGGTGAATAACGTTGCCGAACCCCTCTCAAACCCAAAGGAGCATGCCGAGGATTACAACAATTCTTGTTTTCGTACTGGCCCTTTTCATTCTATTTGATCCGAGTCTGAGAAATGGTCTCGGGCAAATTGTTAGCTACGGACTTGAGCCAATAATCGGATTCGGTGGGCAATATCCCGTTGTCACACTCTTTCTTGCTGGTATCATCATGACGGGTCTTACGATCATCATTAGGCATTTCATGGTTGATTATGTAGAACAGGTAAAAAGCCAAAAGATCGTCGCCGCCTTTAACAAGGAGTTTAGGCAAGCCCGAATAGAGAACAATACGTATAAGATGAAGAAACTGACGGAGCAGCAGCCAAAGATACTTCAAAAATCGATGGAGGTCTCAACGTCTCAATTGAAGCTCCTCCCGATTACGATGATCATTGTCGTTCCCATTTTCGCGTGGTTATCGGTTTTCATGATAAATATTAACAGTGCTCATTTTGCCGTGCCATGGTCGTTCAACGCAGACATGAACGCCGTTTATGTTTTGCCAAGCTGGATACTTCTATATTCGCTTATCAGCGTACCATTCGGTCAGGTACTCGCAAGAATACTCCGATACTTCTCGTTTAAGAAGCGTTTGAAACAGATGAAGGCCGATGCAAAATGAGAATCACGATCAGCGGCCCCCCAGGTTCCGGGAAGACGACGGTTTGCAAACTCCTTTCAGAAAGACTTGGAATCAGATACGTAATTTCTGGCGTAATCTTCAGAAAAATGGCCGAAGAGCACGGTTTAACTCTGGAGGAATTTGGCAAGTTGGCGGAAAGGGATGCCCGATTCGATCATATGCTCGATGAAGAAATGTTGCGGATTGCTCGTGAGAATGATAACATCATTCTTGAAGGACGATTGACTGGATATCTTCTAAATAAAAATGGAATTGATGCCTTTAAGATTTACCTGGATGCGGAAATCGATGAAAGATCGAAGAGAGCCTCGACGCGGGACGGAATCGATGGTGAAGCGGCAAGAAAAAAGATCATTGAAAGGGAGAAATGTGAGGCGGCGAGATATGAGCGATATTACGGTTTTGATCCAGCCGATAGGAGTTTTTATGATCTCGTAATTGACACAACACACCTCTCACCCGATGAAGTGGTTTCGAAAATTATTGAGGCGTTGGAGGCGAGAGGTTGGCTAGAATGCTCGTAAGAGAGGAATCGTTCGTCAGCGATAAATGGGGAAAGCCCCCCTCGGCCCGATCGGTAGAAGAGCTTTTGGAAGCCGGTGTGATCAATCTCGATAAACCAAGCGGGCCCACATCTCATCAAGTGACTGCGTGGGTTAGAGATATTCTCTCAATCAAGAAGGTCGCGCACGGCGGTACTCTTGATCCCAACGTTAGCGGTGTTCTTCCAATTGCTACAGGGAAAGCGGTCCGAGCAATCGATCTAACTTTGAAATCTGATAAGGAGTACGTATGTTTGATGAAGTTGCACAGGGAAAAGAAAGAAGAAGATATTCGCAAGGTTCTTTTGAGTTTTGTAGGGGAAATTTTTCAGACGCCACCCGTGCGATCTGCGGTGAAACGGCAAATGCGTGTCAGAAAGATTCATGAGATCAGAATTATCGAGATCAGAGGGAGGGATATTCTTTTTAGAGTTTCCTGTGATGCTGGAACTTACATCAGGACGCTTTGTTACGACGTTGGCGAAGCTCTCGGAACGGGAGCGCACATGGAAGAATTGAGACGTGTGCGCTCCGGGAATATGAGAGAAGAAGAGTCTGTCAGACTTCAAGATATTAAGGATGCATTTGTATTCTGGAAGGAGGAAGATGACGATTCTTTGATGAAGAAAATTCTCATGCCATTTGAGAAGCTCCTTGAGCCTCTTCCAAAGATTATCATTAAGGACAGCGCTGTTGATGCGATCTGCCATGGTGCGGATCTGGCAGTCGTTGGGATTGCTCGTCTCGATGATGAGATTGTGAAGGGGAGCACTGTTGCGATTATGACGGAAAAGGGTGAAGGCATCGCTCTCGCGACGGCCGAGATGAGCGCAGAAAGAATTCTCAATGCGAAGGAGGGCATCGCGGCGAAAGTGAAGCGTGTATTCATGAAACCTGGCACGTACCCGAAAATGTGGTGATCATAAGAAATCTTGTAATCTCGTCTGATTTTTAATCAATGGTCTTGAATCGATATCAAGAATTTTCTTGATCGCTTTTGACAGTATTCTTGACCGACCATGATACGTTAAAACAAGGGAGGGGTTGCATCGGTCTATAAAATTAATGAGTTCCTCGAAGTCTGCATGATCCGAGAGAGGAAATGCTCGATCGACATTGATAATCTTTCCGAACACTTCATCTACTGCCATACCTGTGACGACTGCTGTTTTTGACCGATCATCTTTCCAATTTCTTACATGAGGTGAACCTAGATACCTAATAGGATAAATCTGGATTGATGGTTCGAATGGTAGGTTTTCTGAGAGCATGGAATAATGGAATGATATATTGGGGATCAAGCGCGTCAAATTGTCGATTGATTTGTGGACAAATATCTGATGATCAGAAAGGATCGACATTAACTCCTGCGCCTTCCCAAATGGTTGCGCAAAGAAGGTGACTGAAAAACCCCGTTTGATTGAGTCTTCAGTCCAATCTTTGATCTCACTCACGATTTCCTCTGTTTTTGGGAAAATAAATCGCGGATCGCCGTAAGTTGCCTCGACGATCATAGCGTCTGTTTGGATAGGAATGGCTGCGTCAAGACCGAATCTCGCTCGTGTGCTGAAATCGCCAGTGTATAGAATTCTGCGCTTATTCTCGAGAAGGAACATCGACGCGCCAGGTACGTGGCCAGAGTTGAGAATTCTGATCTGCGAGCAAGTAATTGGCCTGATCCTTTTCCCTAATCTCACATTCGCTATGCTGGCAGTCAGATCTGTACATATTGCTGTTGCGCTGCGGATCTTTCTAGGTAAATGATCGAAATGTGCGTGCGAAATGCAATGAATCCCAGCCGTTCTGAGTTCTGTGGGATCAAAGTAATACTGCGCTTCTAAGAAGATCTCAATGCCATTTCTTACTCTGATATTAATCTGGTTCACTTGTTCCTCCAACATAATATTCTTCACATCTCGTAATTTCTATTGTCTTATGTTTAGGACATAACGTGCTTTTTTTAATTTTAGAGGAAAGTGAAAAATTCTGTCTTTTATTTTCAAGCATTATTTTTTCGATGTACGGAATTTGAATATTTTTGTCTGCGAGAGTATTATATAGCACTTTATTGTACAATGAAGCTTTAAATATTACATTGATGTTCGCTATCAAACATGAAACGAAGCAGGGATTTACTTTGGAAACTCGGCAACGAATTCCAATGAATTTTCACGATTACGGCCGAAAAGACGATTGAAAGTGAGTATTGCGTTGTGCGAAGGACCGATTGGCGACCCAGTATCGATCTTTTCATCTTTGAGAGAAGAATTTCCAGGTGAATGTTTTCTACTTGAGTCCGTTGAAGGCACAAGTAGAACTGCACGGTATTCTTTCATCGGTGTGGACCCATTGTCGGTTTTCAAGTCAAGAGATCACACAGTGGAGATCGATGGCGAGTCTTTTGGAGTGGAGAATCCCTTTATCAATTTAAGAGAATACTTCAAATCATTCGACTGTGGTGCCTCTGAACTTGCGCCATTTTCTGGTGGTATCGTCGGCTATCTTGGATATGAGATGGTAAGGTTTTTGGAAACCGTCAATGGCTTGGATAAAAAAATCGATAATATGCCAGAATCATATTTCGTGCTTCCAAATCATCTTATTTGCATCGATCATCTCAACAGTCGAACTTTTCTCATCACCCATGGCAACCTACATGATCTTCAAAGATCCCTGAAAAAAATTCGACGCCCCGAGAAGCCGCTCGTTCGAATTGGAAAACCCATGGCAAATATCGAGAAGAAGGAATACGAGAGGATCGTTGAGGTCGCCAAAAGTTTCATTCTGGATGGCGACATATTTCAAGTTGTTCTCTCGCGAAGATACGAGTTTTCCGTCGAAGGCGATCCTCTTGCGATGTATATTGCGTTACGCCGAATCAATCCCTCACCGTATCTCTTCTTCCTCGATTTCAACGATGTCAAGCTTCTTGGTTCCTCACCAGAAATGCTCGTGAGACTGGAAGGAAAGAGACTTGTGACAAGACCTTTAGCAGGTACGAGAAGAAGGGATGAAGACAGGGAGGAAGATGAGAAGCTGAAAATCGAGATGCTCCTCGATGAGAAGGAAAGAGCCGAGCATCTCATGCTTGTCGATCTTTCTAGGAATGATCTTGGAAGGGTTTCAAAGTTCGGTACAGTAAAAGTTACTGAGCTCATGGCTGTTGAGAAATATTCACACGTGCAGCACATCGTTTCGAACGTTGAGGGGGAATTGCGCGATGATTGCGACGCCTTTGATGTGCTCCGCAGTTGTTTCCCCGCTGGCACCGTTTCTGGAGCACCGAAGATACGTGCTATGGAAGTCATTTCAGAACTCGAAAAGGATCCGAGAGGACCATATGCAGGAGCTGTCGGCTATTTTGATTTCACAGGGAATATGGATTTCGCCATAACGATCAGATCAATCACTGTTTCTGATGGTAAAGCAAAAATTCAGGCGGGGGCAGGAATCGTTGCGGATTCTGTGCCAATTAACGAGTTTAATGAAACAGAGCATAAAATGAAGGCGATGCTGGAAGCCATTAGATCAATTTCTGAGGAGGGTTTCCATTGACTGAGATCCTCATTATAGATAATTATGATTCTTTTGTGTATAACATTGCTCAGTATCTCGGCGAGCTCGGTGCGGCCGTCTGTGTTCTGAGAAATGATTCACCAGATCTCTATCGATTTTCCAAGAAGTGTGACGGTTTCGTTATTTCTCCCGGTCCCGGTCATCCGAGGGACGCAAAGGGGAGCCTGGAAATCGCAGCAAACAACGGATTTGGTCTGCCAATTCTTGGTGTCTGCTTGGGTCATGAAGTCATCGCCTATGTCTGCGGCGGAAATGTTGTGAAGGCAGAGCGAACGTTGCATGGTAAACTTGGGCGGGTTCGGCATTTCTATGATCCGATCTTTGATGGTGTCCCCTCTGAATTCGTGGCAGTTCGATACCATTCATTGATAGTTGAACGTGGCAGTCTTCCAGTCTCTCTGAAAATCCTCGCAGAAAGTGAAAATAAGGAAATCATGGCCATTAGGGTCGGGAATGAACCTGTCTATGGCCTGCAGTTTCATCCAGAGTCTGTGTTGACTGCCTATGGAAAACAGATTCTTTTGAACTTTCTGAGGATGTGTAGGAAATGATTCGCGAAGCAATAAAGCACGTGGTTGAAGGCTATGATCTTACTTACCCAGCAGCACGAGCGGTGATGCATGAGATGATGCTTGGCAAAGCCACACCAGGTCAGATCGCGGCATTCCTCACGGCAATGAAGATGAAGGGAGAAAGGGAGCACGAAATGCTTGGTTTTATTTCTGAGATGCTTGACAATGCCCTTCGGATTCCATCTCCGCCTGGCGCCGTCGATGTGTGCGGGACAGGTGGGGATAATTCTGGCACATTTAATGTGAGTACAGTTGCTTCCTTTGTTGTATCAGCAACGGGCGTACCGGTTGCGAAACATGGAAACCGTTCAGTCTCGAGCAGATGCGGATCGGCAGACTTGTTACGCGCAACGGGCATTCCTTTCGATCTCGATCCCCCCTATGTTGAGAGATGTCTTTTTGAAGTCGGCTTGGGATTTCTCTTTGCTCCTACTTTTCATGTGTTAATGAAAAGTGTCAATGCGACGCGAAAGGAAATCGGCATTCCAACACTTTTCAATGTCCTTGGACCTCTGGCTAATCCCGCAAATCCACCATATCGGCTTATAGGGGTCTACAAACCGTCAGTCGTACAGACAGTTGCAAACATTCTTCGTTCTCTCGAGGTGCATCATGCGCTTGTTGTTCATGGAAATGGTCTAGATGAAATCACGAATACAGGGGAAACTATAGTGGTTGAGCTAAAAGAGAACAAGATTTTCGGTTATAGTATTTCACCGTCTGAATTTGGAATTGACCTGGCAGAGCCTAACGAAATCATTGGGGGAGACCCTTTCGAAAATGCGAGGATCGCGATGTCTGTGTTGCGCGGCGAATCCAATCCGAAACTGGATCTCGTTCTGCTCAATGCTGGTGCCGCTCTTTATGTAGCCAATAGAGCCGAAAATATCGAGGAGGGCATCAAAATCGCTCGGAAAGCGATTACCAGCGGAAGGGCACTTTCGAAGTTTAAGGCATTTCATTCATTTGTAAATGAACTTGAAGTGGAACGCCAACGAACGATGAGTATCGATTCTCTGAGAAAAACTGTCATATGCCCCGAGTCACTTGTATGCAGGTGCCAGGATCTGACAAGGGAAATGGCCAAGGAAATCATGATGTCAGAACGGGGCGCTTATTTGCTCAAAGGACTTGATGATAATCTTTTCAAATCACCGGGCGCACTCACTGTTATTATTCTCACAAAAATACTTCGCCTGCTATCTGAAGGAAAATTGAATATCTCCCTGCAACCCCGCTTCAATCGAGCCTCAAGGCAAAAGATGTCCGATGCAATTCTCAATGCAGAAGGTCTGGCAATTCTTGGCGAGTTCAAGAATCGTATCCCCTCATCTAAAAATCTATACATTCCACCAGAGCCATCATTAATCGCTGAGTTGTATAACTCGTACGGACTCGACGGTATGTCGGTCGTCGTCGAAGAGGACTTCTTTTTTGGCCATCCGAATCTTTTCACATTTTTCCGTGAAAGGATCGATATACCGATGCTGTTCAAGGATTTTATCGTATCCGAAGAACAAATCCGGGTCGCAGCGGAACTCGGAGCTAATTCCATACTTATTATCTCGAAGGCGCTCAAAAAAGATAGGATCGAAACGCTTATACAGGAAAGTATTCAGTTTGGTCTTGAGCCGATAATCGAAGTGCATGATGCTGGGGATGTCGAGAAGATTATCACATGTTCGAATTATGACATCATTAGCCTCGTTGGCATTAATTCTAGAAATCTCCAGACGTTGGGAACCGATTTATCGATGTTACAGCACCTGAAAAAAATGATTACTGGCGACAAACTCCTAATCGCTGAGAGCGGAATAATGGAATCAAAGGATCTCGAATCATTGCAAGGTTTTGACGCCGCGTTGATCGGCTCATCTTTTCTGACAGCGGAGAGACCTGCGGATAAGATCGCTGATATAGTCACCGCAGCAAGGAGGATGAAGAATTGAAGGTTAAGATCTGTGGAATCACAAATGCTGAAGATGCTTGGATGTGTGAATCATTCGACCCAGATGCCCTTGGTTTCGTTCATTATCCTTTGAAAGCTCGGAGTTTACCTCTTGAAAATATTCGCGATATCTCGTCTACGATCGGACCTTTTACAAAGAAAGTTCTTGTTTGTTTGCCCGGGAATGTTGACGTAGCCGTGAAGATGGTGGAAGATGCGGGTGTTGACGTTATCCAGTTGTACACCTTTTGTCGATCAGAAATTGAGACAATAAAGGCTTGCGGAATTCCTGTAATCAGAGCAGTAAAGCCGGTAGAAAGAGAAATCCAAGAGTTTGTTGGTGTCGCCGATGCATTACTTTTTGATGGGCCTGTTCCTGGATCAGGATTATCTCACGATTACACGAAAATTCCTATTAAGAGCTGCCATAAAGCGATTATCGCTGGTGGATTAACTCTCGAGAACCTGGATATCGTGAAAGCTCTGAAACCTTACGGGGTTGATGTATCATCTGGTGTAGAAAGAACAATCGGCAAAAAGGATCCGCAACTCGTTTCAGAATTCATCAGGAGGTGCAAATCTTGACTGATGTCCGATATTTCGGACGATTTGGCGGTATGTTTGTGCCAGAAATTCTTATGAAGGCTCTAAAGGACCTCGAAAAAGAATACAACAAGGTGAAGAATGATAGTACGTTTAAAGAAGAACTTAATGATCTTCTTCACAATTACGCAGGAAGGCCGACTCCGCTGTACTTTGCTGGACGGCTTTCGAAACGATGCGGAAGTGCTAGAATTTTTTTAAAGCGCGAAGACCTTGCTTATACGGGGTCTCATAAGATCAACAATGCGCTTGGACAGGCGCTTCTTGCGAAATGGATGGGTAAAGATAGAATTATCGCCGAGACTGGAGCAGGCCAGCATGGGGTGGCAACGGCTACAGCATGTGCGCTATTGGGTATCAAATGTGAGATCTATATGGGAGAGATCGATGTTGAAAGGCAAAGGCTCAATTGTTTCAGAATGTCTATACTCGGTGCCAAGATTAACGTCGTCAAATCGGGATCGAGAACGTTGAAAGATGCGATCAACGAGGCAATGAGGGATTACGCTGCAACGAGTGATCATACACATTATCTTATTGGAAGTGTTGTCGGTCCACATCCGTATCCAACGATTGTTCGTGATTTTCAGTGTGTGATTGGGGAGGAAGCGAGAGAACAGATTCTTGAGCAAGCAGAGGAAATGCCAGATGCTCTTGTCGCATGCGTTGGTGGCGGCAGTAATGCAATTGGACTTTTTCATCCCTTTCTCTCATATAGCGATGTCAAGATGTACGGAGTCGAAGCGGCTGGTGAAGGTGTTGAGACGGGTAGGCACGCCGCGAGTCTCGTAGCTGGGAGGGAAGGTGTTCTGCATGGTGCTCGAACAATGATTTTACAGAATGAAGAAGGGCAAATTTCTGAAACGCACTCCATCGCTGCTGGTCTCGATTATCCAGGCGTGGGGCCGGAACATGCCTATCTCAAATCGATTAATCGAGTAAATTACGTCGCGGTGAACGATCGAGATGTCCTCAGGGCATTTCGAATCCTCTCTGAAACAGAAGGAATCATTCCCGCTCTAGAAAGCGCTCATGCGATTGCATTTGTGTTGCAAGTTGCGAACGATCTTTTTAACGACAAAATCATCATTGTCAATCTTTCTGGCAGAGGAGATAAGGACGTGGCACAAGTTGCTAAAATGGAGGCGGTATAGTGACCAGAATCTCGAGTACCTTCGCCTCTCTCAGACGCAAGGGCATCGCCGCCTACATTCCGTATGTATGTGTTGGGGATCCTTCGATTGACTTCTCAAAAAAATTGATTCACAATCTAATCAACGCTGGAGCGGATATTTTGGAAATTGGTATTCCTTTCTCAGACCCAATCGCCGATGGGCCTCTCGTACAAGGTGCAATGATGCGCTCTTTGGCAAACGGGTTCAAGATGAAGCATCTATTCGAATTGGTCTCTGACGTGAGAGTATTTGAAAACAACAAGCCAATCGTCGTTATGAGTTATCTTAATCCGATTATTCAATTCGGTATCGAACGTTTCTGTGAACTAGCATCACAAGCGGGCGTTGATGGCTTACTCCTTGTTGATCTCCCCTTGGAGGAATCTGAGGAAATCGACAAAATTGTAAGATCAAACGATCTTGACATTATCAGAATCATTGCCCCCACATCTGGCGATGAGCGTATCGACCGATTGCTCGAGAACAGCTCGGGGTTTGTTTACGTTGTTTCAGTCGCTGGTGTTACTGGTCCTAGAGAGAAATTGCCTCAGACTGTTTTCTCCTTTCTTAAGACTGTCAAGGCTAGAAGTCGTGTTCCGGTGGTTCTTGGATTCGGAATATCGGGGCCAGATCAGGTAGCTCTTGCCGTCAAAGCTGGAGCTGACGGCATTGTTGAAGGATCCAATCTCATTAAATTATATAATTCTCTGGGAAAAAGTGACTCGAGCTTACCAATTTTAGCGAGTCATGTTCGTGAGATGAAATCTGCGATGGTACTCTCTGAGACAAATGCACAAGGAATTTAATTCGTTTTTATTGATTAAATATAATATGATCCTTTTAGAAAATTCAAAATCATAATTCTACGAAGAAGATAATAATGGGGAGAAGCAAACAACCAGTGAGTTGCACCCTCTTGACACCGAGTAACGGTGGTAGGAGACCCAGAGAGGTTGCAGCGATGAGTACAACGAATCCGACAGGACCTGTCATTAATAAAACAAGTGAGATTAAGAATAAGAGTACGACAGTATTGACCCTCTTCATATCGACATTTTCAAGCCTCTTGCTGATCCTTTTTCCGAAGAGGATTGTCAATGTGAATCCAATCAGTGATGCGAAAAAGATCGAGAATAACATGAGTGAAAAGACGGGTGAAATCTCGTTCAACGATGCGACGATTTCCTGAGATCCTATGATTTCTTTCACCGCGATCATCGCCCCACTCCTGCTCTTACCTATCGTTGTGAGAGCAATCAAATTGAAAACCGTTGCAGAGGTTCCCAGAGCAGAGACCATTGTGATAAAATCCTTTGATGAATCGATTGGATCAACTTTCCTTTTTGATGTAACAAAACTGGCAATAACTGCACCTGTCGTTGAAGTTACCCCTGGACACCATCCTACAAAAGCACCGATGATCGTACCTTTTATCGCACTACAGCAATTGATCCTAGCGGGCGATTTCGATTCCTGTGGCGGGATTTTTGATCTTCCAAATGAAAGAAGCAGAGAGGGCACTCCGAAAAGACCAGATAGCAATGGAAATAGCAGGTTGTCAGAAATGCCAGGGAGGAGTGGATTAAGCGGTAGCTTTCCGCGCAGCACGATGAAGCCAAGTATGCCTGAGCAAAGAAAGATTGCGAGTGCAATCAATTTCTTTCGAATCCTTCTTCTTTGCAATCTCCATACGCCTTCGATTGTTGCATAGCCTTCAGGAATATTTCCTTTGATGCGAAGTTTCCAACAACCGTTGGGAGTGCTTATCCTATACGATCTCAGGAAGACGCGTCGAATTCTTCCAGAGAGCCGCACTCTTGCACCTTCTGAAGGAAATGGTGGTGACAGGATCACAGATGGGGATGAAAAGTCGACACTTCCCTCGCGTGCGTCAATGATTGCCGTAATTTGATTATCCTCCTTTTCGGAAACAATCAGAAGAGCAACTATTGCAATGAGAATAGCTGGGATGAAGGGAACAAGGAGTTCATAGAGTTTCAATGGATCCCCCATCAATAACCGGAAGGGAAACGCGAGCGTGATTGCTAGGAGTGCGCCAATGAGACTTCCCTTCGCAGCGCACTCAACGGCCTCCATGCCCTTTCCGCGGAGGAGCAGTCTATGCCCTGGAAGAACTGAAAGGATTTTAGAATCTTCTGGAGCTCCAAGGAATACAGAAGGAATGAAATCAAGGAAAGAGTGAACGGTTGCCGCTGACACAATCATTGATGAGAAAAGTATTGAAATCATAGCAGGGTCTATATTATTTGTCAATGTGATCATATGGGGAGTTACCGAGGGGTATATTGTGATGAGGATAACGCATAGGGTATTGACGTGAATTCCTGGTACGAGGCCACTGATGCATCCCAGGCATCCACCAGCAAGGGTAAAACAAAAAGTTAGTAGAAGGATGTTTAGCTCCACAAAGTTAATTAATTTCTGACAAATTGAAATGGTGCTCTTATTACTCTTATACTATTCTTTCGAAAAATTAGACTCTTTACGGTTCAAAATTTGTGATTACGAGAAAGTAGATTAATTAACGGATTCGATCCATTACCCGGCAGCATGAAAGTCGTCGTCAAAGCTGAAAACTTGACAAAAAGGTACGATTCATTTACGGCGGTTAACAGTATCAATTTTGAGATCAATGAAGGAGAGTGTTTCGGTTTTCTTGGCCCTAATGGAGCTGGCAAAACGACTGTAATGAAGATGATCTATTGCGCATCACCAATCACCTCAGGGAACTTATTCGTCCTTGGATTGGATGTCGAGAAGAAATCTAGAGAAATTAAGGCACTTATTGGCGTTGCTCCTCAAGAAAATAATCTCGACCCTGATTTTACAGTTTTGAAAAATCTAACCGTTTATGCCCGCTATTTTGGGATCGAAAAGAGGGTTGCAGAAAAGAGGGCGATGGAACTCCTAGAATTCATGCAATTGGAAGAAAAAGCTGATGTTGAGATACCTGAACTTTCCGGTGGAATGAAAAGACGTCTCATCATCGCAAGAGCGCTTATTAATGACCCCAAAATTCTTATTTTAGATGAGCCAACAACCGGTCTTGATCCTCAGGCAAGGCACCTTATTTGGGACAAGATTAGAGAATTGCGGAAATTTGGTGTTACCGTCATCCTCACAACGCATTATATGGATGAAGCGGAGCGTTTGTGTGATAGGCTCGTTATTATGGATCAAGGGAAGATTATCGTCGAAGGCCATCCTAGGGATCTTATTGAACGACATTCTAGCAAAAGCGTGCTCGAGATTATCGATCCGTCACCTGGGGTTGAAAGCTACTTACGAGATAGTGGTCTTATCATTGAAAAGGGATCGGATAGAATTTATGTCTACGCCGACAATCCACAACAACTTCTTCATGAACTCAACGAAAAGTTCTTTTTGCAGCACGCTACGATAAGGGCTTCAACGCTAGAGGATGTTTTTTTGAAACTTACAGGTAGGGGGCTGAGAGATTGAGCCTCTTGTCTAACATCAGCCGCCGTTCTCTGATGGTCTGGAGACGAAATAAAGATGTGTTTTTTACAACATGGAAAACAAATTTCTTGCCACCCTTCTTTGAACCAATTTTATATCTTGTGGCGATGGGTTTAGGATTTGGAATTCTCATCGGAAAAGTCGAATATGAGGGACTTTTCGTTGAATATGCGATGTTCTTAGCACCGGGTCTCGTCGCAATTTCCTCGATGTATTCTGCGTTTTTCGAATGCACGTATGGCTCCTACGTGCGTATGCACTACCAGAAAACTTTCGATGCGATCATCGCGACACCACTGAGTATTGAGGATGTGATTGCTGGAGAAATGCTATGGGGTGCGACGAAAAGTTTTTTGAACTCGACGATTGTGCTCGGAGTTGTTGTTATTGCTGGACTTGCCTGGTTCCCTGGCATGCTGTTCGTGCCTTTCATTGGTTTCTTGTCGGGGCTTATGTTTGCATCAATCGCTATGATCTTCACCGCGCTAGTTCCGAACATCGATTCGTTCAACTATCCTTTCTTTCTCTTGATCACACCGATGTTCCTCTTTAGTGGGACTTTCTTTCCTCTAAATGTATTACCAGAATGGGGCCAATGGATGGCGGAAATCCTTCCACTCACACATTCGACGAGATTGATTCGGGATCTCAGCTACAATCTATTCAGCTGGGTTGATGTGATAAGCTTGCTATACATCGTGCTGCTGACGGCAATTACCTTTGTTACAGCGATAGCACTAATGAGAAAACGTTTGATCAAGTGAGAACGACGACTTGACCATCCCGAACTTCAACTCTAACGAGAGTCTTGATCTTAACTCCTAGCTCCTTTTCGATTCTTGATTTTACGTTTCCTTTTTCAATTACAATGATGACATCTTTAATGATCGCTCTGAGACTTTTGAGGGCCTTCAATATCGCCGAAAGAGTTCCTCCAGTGCTTATTACGTCATCAACGAGGACGATTCTGTCTCCTTTTTTAATGCCATTAATATAGAGTTCCCGCGTAGCGTACCCAGTACATTGAATCACGCTCACTTCATCTCGTAGCCCATACTTCTTTTTTCTAATCACATTGTATGGAATTCCAAGTCTCTGGGAAAGACCGACTGCAATTGGTATTCCCATCGCCTCTGGTGTCGTGATGAGATCACAATCGAACTCACCGATCTCGATAATTGCATCAATCACCTCCTTCAAAACTCGTGGATCCATGTATGGGATACCATCGGTAATCGGACTGATGAAATAATCATAATCACCCATGCGGACAACTGGAGAGGATTCGAGACTCCTTCGAAGTCGATTGAGCATCACACCATCTGTATTTGTCTCCGTTAAGATATAGATAGTGGATACAAAATCCGTGAGAGAATAATTTTCCATCAACCCGTCTTAATCCAGATTCTTCCCTTCCTCTTGACCTTTCCTTCGGCCTCTAGGTCTTTAAGAGTGCCACGGATAAGATCTTCGGAGACCTGGATCTCGAATTGGTTCAAGAAGGCGGCCTGTATCTCATCTTCAGTCTTCCCGTCTCCAAGAGTTTTTGGAAGCAAAGTCCGCAAATCCTCATGGAGATTCCACGGAAATATAAACCAAGTCCACTGATCCTCAGGAACTCTCACTGAGTAAAAGTTTGGCTCAATTTTGGATCGCGTTATGTGCAAAAGGGTTGCGGTCTCGATCTCCTTTGGTTTCAGTTCTTCGACATGTCTGATCGCAAGTTTCAAACTTTCCCCAGTATCGGTGATATCGTCAACAATGAGAACATTTTCGTTTTCAATATTTGCGTTGAGCTCCTGAGTCAGGAGGGCTTTTCCATTTTGGTTAGCTGTGATCCCCCAATGTTCCGTCTTAATGGCGTATAGCTTCTTGACATGGAGGTGATCGCAGAGGAGTCTTGCGGGAATCCAGCCACCCCTGGTCAAGCCGACAATAACTGTCGGTCTCCAATTGCAGTCTCTGATCTGTCTTGCGACGTCAAGTGTCCATTTGGAAATCTCTTCCCATGTCACAATCTTACTTCTAAAGCGCTCAATTTCTGGCATCTTTTCACCGGATCAGAACCGAAAGTTAACAGTATTATGAACAAAAAAGCTTTCTGTCAATTGGTTATTTTTTACATTAATCAATGATTGGGTCGACTAATTTGAATTGAATGGAATCGAATAGCCCTCTGTCGCAAATCTTGAGCTCTGGGACAACGAGAAGACTCTGGAACGAAAGCGTCATGAACGGTGCTTCCAAATCGCACCCCATTGTTCTTACTAGCTCGTTGATCTTCGATTCTTTCTCGCAGACTGTTTCGCAATCTTCATTGCTCATGAGACCTGCAATCGGCAGCGCCAGTGTAATAGTTTTCATGCCGTCAGTCGCACAATAACCCCCTACCTGCGACACATGTTCAACTGCAGTGGCGATCGAATTCGCATCGACGCCAACAGCGATAATATTATGGGCGTCGTGAGCAACGCTTGACGCGATCGCTCCTTTCTTGAGTTTAAACCCCTTGATGAAACCTAGAGCCGGTTTCTTTCGTTCGTAACGGCATACCACCGAAGCATAAAGCACGTCTTGTTGTAAATCCACCTGAACGACACCATCAATGACGTTGAGCTCGGCGACATCAGAATAACTGATATCTTGGTCGGGCACAACGCGAATCACCCTGGCCCTCACTTTCCGCTTTTCTTTATCGACATGAATTTCAAATTCGGTTGGAGAAATGCGCTGTTCAATCATGTTGTAGTCGAGATTTTCAGGCTCAACTTTGAACAGTGTTCTGCCTTTTTCCGCAACAAGTTTCCCGCTAATGTATACTTGCAAGACGTTGAAATCCTTGAGATCGTCAACAATCACGATGTCCGCCGATTCGCCTATCTCAATTGATCCAAGTGGCAGTCCATAATGTTTCGCGGGCCATAGGGTTACAGAGCGAACAGCGCTGATTGGGTCGATTCCCATGCTGACTGCTTTTCTCAATAAATCATCTATGTGCCCCTTCCTTAAATCCAATGCGTGTAGATCATCCGTAACAAGGAAGAACTCATGCTTTCTTGCAAATTGTGCCAGCGGTTTCAAATCCTTCGAAGTGGATCCTTCACGTACCATGATCTTCATACCTTTGCGATGCTTTTCTAGTGCTTCTTCAAAAGAAACACATTCATGATCTGTTGAGATTCCCGCGAAAATGTAACGGTCGAGAGCATCACCTGAAAGACTCGGTGCATGCCCATCGATTGGTTTTCCGAGTAATTTCGCCACCTCGATTTTCCTCACTATATCTTCTCTTTCTGCGAGCACAGACTGAACGTCCATCACCTCGCCGAGTGCAACAAACTCCGGAAGCATCAGCAGTTCCTTTACTTCTTTCCAGGTGAGAATGGCGCCCGAAGTCTCCATTTCGGTCGCTGGAACGCATGAAGGGACGGTGAAGTATATTCGCATTGGTGTTTTCTTAGAATCCTTTAGCATGAATTCGATGCCTTTCATGCCAAGAACATTCGCAATTTCATGTGGGTCTGTAATGACGCAAGTCGTGCCGTGAGGCACTGCAGCCTCAGAAAATCTAGACGGGCAAAGTAGCGATGATTCGATGTGTACATGAGAATCAATGAAACCAGGAAGGATATAGACATCGGGTGCATGCGATCGTCTCTCGATGCCAACGATTTTATCGTCCTGAATTACAATCCTCGCAGGGACGATGGCACCGCTGATGACATCGACGAGTTGACCTTCGACATTCCTAATATTCATGTTTATCCATTTTCGAATCGCTCCCCAAAATATTTTTCCATTGATTCTACTTACGATTAACATGGTCTTTCCGAGAGAAATTCTCAACGAACTCAAATGGCGGAAGGACAAAAATCTGGCTGAAGCCGAAATTCATATATTACACAGGGGAGCACCTAACGATATCAAGATTATTTCTGGCGCTGAAATCAGAGAGCTCGGCCGATTCTTTTTTACTGTTGGTAATAACGAAATACCGTATCATCGTATCAGAAAAATCATTTACCGTGGCGAAATCCTTTTCGATTTTCGCAGTCCTGTTAAAAAGATAAAAAAGGATTAATGACTGGTCAGTCACGTGTTTCGCCACAGTTTGGACAAGTTCGCATGAACGCAGGGTATTGAACGCCGCATTTCTTGCATTTAACCATTTCCGGATGCTTTGGCTTTTCTGGTGCAGCCGTTGGTGGAGGTGTTGGTTGTTGTGGCGGTGATGGACGAGATGGAGTCACCGCCGGCTCGGAGGGTTGTGTTGTTTGAATCTGACTGGGCGGATATGGTTGATACTGGGGTTGGAATACTTCTTGCAATCGCACAAAGGCGATGATTAAAAAGATACCAGGGATAATGCCAAAGATGATCCCCAGCACTCCGTAAATGAGCATATGATCGCTTGCCTCACTGAATCGCCCTTGATCGATATGATCGAAGACCGTTGGTTTCATAATATACAGAATGATGAAGTTCACAACCGCGGTGACGAGAAGATAAATGGTCCCTCCTCCGCCAGCACGATCAAAAACCAACATAAAGAGTGAAATGATCCCAAAAATCGCCGATACGATCATAACGACGAAGAAAAAGACCTGACCCCAATATGCCAGTCTCCTTGCGTCAACTGCAGCTGCAGGAAGCCATGGGGGCCCTCGACTGCTCGCCAAAAATGAACCGTCCATTTATAACGCCTCCCCTTTCATTAAGCAAGATTTGGAAGTCAACTAGAATGAATCATCTTGCTCCATATTTAATCATATTGCATCCTCAAATCGTGATTTCTAATAACTTCTTATTGGTCATGTATGGGCAAAAATTTCAGAGCAACTTTTGAATTTTTCTTTGCGGTTATCATATCTTGTGACTCTTATCATTCTTAGCCAGAGTCCCAATGAAAAACTGATGTGCCGATAGTTTTAAATACAATCTACCTCACTACGACGACAAAAGCGTGAAATAATGAGATTAAGTGAATACAGGGAAATTTACAAGTTGTTGAATTTTCCTGAAGATATTAAGATCATCGCTGCAGAAAAAGGCTTGGATGAAGAACTTTTGACTGTCATTTTTACTCAAAAAACAGTGAGAGAAACGACGAAACGGTTCTATCTGGTCAAACGGAACGCCGATAAACTCCTCAGAGATTGGAAGGATGGTAAGAGCATTTTATCGATTGCAAGAAAATGGCATTTCTCACCTGTCTTGACCGGTCTAATTATATTTCAAGCGAACGGATTCTCGAAAAAACAATACTGGAACTTGGTCAAAAATCCTGAATTGATCAACGATCGCAGAACAATGAAAGAAATCATGGAGATCGTTCGCTCAGACATTGTGTATTCTCCTTGGGCAACTGAGGTCCAGTATAAGCGGGGGGAATGGGGTGAGAATCGTTTAAGAAGCTGGCTAAATTCCCAAGGAATAACCTACAAGACGGAAAGGGACCTTAGAGGAGAATTTCCAAAAACACCGGATTGTCTTTTGGACAAACCGATTAAAGTCAATGGCTGGAAGATCAATTGGATAGAATCGAAAGCGACATTTGGCGACACGGTCGAGGTCAGAAAAAACATCCGTAGACAGTTGAGCGCTTACACTGATCTGTTCGGAGAAGGGCTTGTTGTTTATTGGTTTGGGTATATCGATGGAATTGAATGCCCAGATGGAATCGCAATTGCAGATTCGTCCTTTCTTATGTGCAATTGCGATAAGTCATCAGGAATTCTTCCTAGAAACGAAGCAAGCATTTAGATTCTCGTTCACAATATCTTCGTCGAAATGGCCTTTGTTTCTGCGAGCGAAGTAGAGAAGTATGCCTATTGTCCACTGAGTTGGTGGCTTAGTAGAAATGCTGAGGTAACGACGCCGGCTCTCGAGGAAGGTCGAATGGAACATAAATCTCTTGCCGAGAATCTCAGCGAAATCGTCGATCATGAATTGAAGGCTAATATCTGGGAACGGGCAATCACATGGTTTGCCGTCACAGCGACGGCACTCGCACTCATTGGGGTCCTGCTCAAGCCCGTGGAAAATCCAGAAGAATGGAGGAGGATACTCGGTGTGCTTTCAATACCATGGATCATTGCCGGACTCATTGCGCTTTACAGTTCAGCTTCGGCGAGGGAAGAGAGGAACCGAGCTAAATACGAGCTTATCACGATTCTTACCGCAGTCATTGCGATGATTATAGCACTCAATGCCGTTACAATACTCGGAATTGAACCTCGTATTGCGTTGATATATGAATTCTTGGCGCTTCTTTGGTTGATCGCCGCCAATATTGCCCTTTACCTTTCTTTGAGGGCAAGTCACATCGCCTCGAGGAAAAGAAAGGAGCAGCTAATCAGAGGTAAAATTATTTACATTGGCGGCAAGGGTTCGAAATTATTCAAATCTGAAAAATATGGTCTCACCGGGAAACCAGATTATGTGATTGAGATCGATGGTGAGGCAGTTCCTGTTGAGGTCAAAACTGGACGAAAGCCGCAAGGTCCGCTTTTTTCTCATATACTAAGAGTGGGGGCTTATTGTCTGCTTCTCGAAGAAAACGGGGCGAAAGTATCTCATGGCATTCTAAAATACGACGACGTCGAGTATGAAATTGATTACGATGAAGAACTTAAAAAATTAATTCTTGCAAAAATCGAAGAAATGCGAAATCTATTAAGAACTGGCGTCGTTCATCGAAACCATCACAGGGTGGGCAAGTGCGCCTCATGTTCAAGACGAACGATTTGTCCTGAAAGATTGGCCTGATCACTCCACTGTCACGCTCTTCGCGAGGTTTCTGGGTTTGTCTATCGGACACCCTCTCTTTCTTGCCGTATAATACGCCAAGAGTTGCAGAACAACTGTCAATGGAACTGGCGAAAACAGGGGATTGACTTTCGGAATTCCTATAAAACGATCAACGATTGCCATCAAGTCACGATCGCCTTCGTATCCGATCGCAAGAACCGGGCTATCCCTTGCAGCGACCTCAGAAATATTCGACATCATCTTTTCATAAGTATGATCTCGAATGCATGATGCGACAACGGGTGTATTTTCGTCTAGTAGGGCGAGAGGGCCGTGTTTGAGTTCTCCAGCCGCATATCCTTCTGCGTGTATGTACGAGATTTCCTTAAGCTTGAGCGCCCCCTCAAGCATCGTGGGATAGTTGATATTGCGACCGATAAAGAATACATTCCTTGCATTTACAAGGAGATCCGATGCTTCCTCCACGATCTCCTTGTTATCGAGAACGGCGTTGACCTGTCGAGGCATTATTCTCAATTGATCTTTCATCGACCTCAGTAATTCATGCGAAAGTGTCCTTTGAACATATCCAATTCTCATGCCTACGAGATAGAGAGCAATGAGTTGTGTAATGTAGGACTTCGTCGCTGCCACTCCAATTTCAGGACCGGCTTTTGTGTAAAAGACTTCGTCAACTTCTCGTGTAATAGTACTGCCAACGACATTTGTGATCGCAAGAGTACGACATCCCCTTTTTCTTGCTTCTCTAGCTGCAGCGAGCGTGTCAGCCGTTTCACCGCTCTGACTAATGAGAATGACTAGTGGGCTTTCTCGCGTACCATGCGAATATCTGTACTCCGATGAAAGTTCCAGCGTAACGGGAATGTGGGCGAGGGACTCGATAATATACTTTCCAACCATCGCAGCATGATACGATGAACCGCAACCGATGATCTTCACTGAATCAAAATTTACGTTTTGAAGTAATTCTCCTTCTTCGATACCATCAAGCGTTCCGAGAAGAGAATTATGAATCGATGCTGGTTGCTCAAAAATTTCTTTGAGCATATAGTGTTCAAATCCGCCACGCTGGGCATCTTCGATAGTCCAAGTGACGAGACTAGGCGTTCTAGAAATCACATTGCCCGAGCTATCGTATAGTCTTACGCCGATTGGCGAAATGACAGCGTATTCCCCATCCATTACGTAAATCACCTTATTGGTGTAATTCAAGAGTGCGGTCACGTCAGAAGCAACAAAATTCTCACCAACACCGAGACCCACGACCAATGGATTTTCTTTTCTTGCCGCAATGATCTCTCGTGATCCTTTTTCAATGACCGCAATGGCATAAGTTCCTTTGACTCTTTTCAGCGATTCTCTCACCGCTTTCTCTATGTTTCCATCATAATATTTTTCTATCAAGTGAACGAGAACTTCTGTATCAGTCTCCGACGTGAAAAGATGCCCTTCAGCTTCGAGCTCCCGTCTCAATTCACGGTGATTTTCGATAATGCCGTTGTGCACAAGTGCGAAATTACCAGAGCAATCGAGGAAAGGATGTGCGTTCTCTTTCGATGGTTTGCCGCACGTTGCCCATCTTGTGTGGCCAATCCCAACCGTCCCACGAAGCTTCGGGACACTCTTTTCTAACTGTGAGATCTCTCCCCTGTCCTTTGCAATCTGGATATCATTTTCCAAGACCGCCAATCCAGCGGAATCATATCCTCTGTATTCGAGTCTTTTCAGCGCATCGAGCAATATTTCGATAGCCTCTCTTGGGCCTGTATATCCGACGATGCCGCACATTCAAACCACGACACACTTGTTTTCTAGATTCCCAGAAAGTCTTACACCGTCAGAAATCCGACAGCCAGCACCGACAATCGTTCCAGGGGCGATCGCAACGTGCGAACCGATGATCGTGTCCTCTCCGATCATTGCCCCAATATTGTCCAATTTGAAAAAATCATCATCTATTTTCGCAAATGCCTGACCGCAGACACAGCTCAGACTTGATGCAATCATGACTCCCTCATCAATGACGGTGTGTGAAAGATGCGAATGTGATCCAATGCATACATTATTCATAATGACTGAGTTAGAGACGTAAGTATATGGGTCGATACGCACGTTGTTACCGATGCTCGTCGTTGGAAAAATACTCACATGTGGCCCGATTTCACAGCCTTCCCCAATGAGAACAGGTCCATTGATGTATGTGCCCGATCTGATTCTTGTCCCCGCTCCAATTACGACAGGGCCTTTGATCATCACATTATCTTCAACAACACCTGAAATTGTTTGCCCCTCAGACGAAAGCGCCATAGCATTGACTTTGATGATATCCCACGGGTATACGACGTCGATCCATTTCCCATCAGTTTTTACCGCATAGATGTCCTGTTTTCCAAGCATTTTCTGTATCGCGTTTGTGATGCCAAGAGCGCCAGCACACATTTCTATTTCGATTGCGTTAAGAATCTCATGATTGAAAAGATATACTCCAGTGCTGATGATATTACCGACCATGACTTCAGGTTTCTCGACAATGGATGTGATCTTATTACCTTCCAATTGAACAACACCATATTTCGAGGGAATATCACTTTCAGTCACGAGGATAGAGGGTATTCTGCCATTGTGTAAAAGGTCAGACACGATCCTTGAATCGATAAGATTATCCCCTGCAAGGACAACAAAATTATCATCCAAAAAGTGTTTTGCTGCAATGAGGGCGTGTGCGGTCCCTATTTGCTTTTCCTGAAAAGCATATGAAATTCTCGCGTCAAACCTCGCTCCATCCTGAAAATAAGACATGATCTTTTCTTTCTTGTATCCAACAACCATAATGATATCCTTAATGTCGTTTGATACAAGGGCATCGACAATGTACTCGAGAATCGGCCTATTACCAATTGGCAGCATAGGCTTAGGGCGTGAATAAGTGAAAGGGCGAAGTCTCATCCCTTCCCCGGCTGCCAGAATGACTGCTTTCAAGCCTGTGTCCTCCTCTGATTGCATTTCAGTTTTCTATCTTAATACTTTTTGTGTAGAAGGCAATATTGAAAATACGATAATATCATTTGCGAGAATGAATCGAAAAGATTTATGCGTTCTTTTCCGAATCAATTAGTGATGGTGCATTCCGCCGAGAATCTTTCGGGATTAGGAACAACCGAGAATTCAAGAGCAAGACTTCCGCCTGAAATAATTGCCTTCTTCATGAAAGAAGGCGGTCATTCATTAATTCTCCGAGGGGGCGCTGGTACGGGTAAAACAACCTTTGCTCTGCAGATAATAGAGGAGCTGAGCGCTATCGAAAGAAGTTATTACCTTTCGACCCGCGTTTCCGATCATTCCCTCTTTTCGCAATTTCCCTGGCTTAAGGAAAAGTTTCAAAGGGGAGAAACCTCGCGATTTACGATCTCATCAAATAGAACGCTAGAGGCAAAAGATCAGAAGGAAAAACAATTGGGACTGACTGAGCTGAAAGGAATTAAGAGTCTTGTAGGAAAGGAAGCTAAGATCTCGTTGGAGATTGGCCGGGATTTGAGGGAGCTTGAGACAATCTACAAGATCGTTGAGACTAATGAGAAATCAAAACAACTGATCGTGATTGACAGTATCGATGCACTGGCTGAGAAGTACGGCGAAACGTGCGCAAAAATCATATTGACAATTCAGAGTGATTTAGTCGAGGGTTACGGTGCGAATGTTTTATTCGTTCTGGAAAGCGCTGATCCACAGCTCGATTATCTTGGTGACGGTGTTGTTCTGCTTAAGTCTTTGGAATACCAAAGGAGAAGGTTAAGAGAAATCGAAATAATGAAACTCAGGGGATGTGAGATCCAGCAGATGCGATATATTTTCACCCTTAGGGGCGGGAGGATTCAGAGTTTCGGTAGGACCTCCGACGTAGATATCTCTCTGTGGAAAGGCTGGTCGCCGATTCCGGACACTGGAGAGCGGGTGTCTTGCGGCATCGAAGATATTGATCATATCTTGGGAGGAGGATTGGAAAAAGGTTCGATCGTTCTTTTGGAACTTGGGCATGCAATTCCGACAAGCGTTAGCACCGCGATTGAAAACTCGATGGTTGCAAACTTTGTCGCGCAGGGGAGAGGCGTCATTTGGGTTCCGATGAGAAAGGCGAGCGCTGAGAATCTAAGGAATCGCATGGTTGGTATCGTTAGCGAAGGCGATTTCGAGAGGAATGTCAGAATCCCAGAGAAGGCAATTCAGATCGGAACTGCAGCGAAATATGTCTTACCCATTGAAGGCTCAACAGCTTACGATGACTTTAACTGGCAGAATCTGGCATTTGCATTGCAAGATTCACACCAGCCATACCTAACATTAATGGGATTCGATACGATGGAATCCATCTATGGAATCCAAGTGATGGATCAGCTCGCCGATTACCTCGCCTCAATCCGGCGGAATAAAGGAATATTTGTTGGTCTCGCGCCCCCTTCCGCCGACTCGACGCAGCGGATTGCCGATCTCGCGACAATTCATCTTAAGATTGACAGAGTGGGTGGAACGGTCATACTCTATGGGGAAAAGCCGTTCACCGAGTGCAACGCATTTACATTTGCTGAGAAAAAAGTTGGTGGTCATATTTCATTAGTCCCCATTCTATGAGTGAGGTGGTTATGTTAAGAATTGCACTCCCAGAAAGATCATCGATTCTCATGATCGGAAGCCCGGGAATCGGTCTTCTTGAGTTCAATGTCGGACTTGCTCAGAGCTACCTTGAAAGAGGTGATATTGTTGTTTTCGTTACAATCGATGTTCTCCCTGGCGATGTCGTCTCTCTCTTGAAAGCTTTTGGTGTTCCTGTTGATGAGTTACTGGGGAAGAAAATCTTCATTATTGATTACCATTCGAGTCTCCTAGGATCGTATGATGATCGTTCATCAATCACGGAAGACTACGTGCGGAAGGTCTCGGACATCGAAGGGATCATGTTCAATCTGACAGCGATAGCGAATGGGTACGGCCGGCCAATCAGGATTTTCCTGCACTCTCTTTCAACTCTATTTCTTTACAACCAAACCAATGTCGTTTTGAAGTTCTTTCAGATATCCTCCTCCAGGATTCGATCCGAGCTCGGCATGGCTATATTCACCGTGCATGATGGTGTGCACGAAGATAGGACGATCAACCATCTCATGGCAATGGCCGATGGTGTGATCGAACTAAAGTTCGATGAGAATCTCAATCGAAGACTGAGAATCAGGCATATGAGGGGATATGCAACCTCAACACAATGGATCCCATTCGAGATTAAGCAGGCTCAACAAGAATCAAAGATGACTTTGCTCGAATTTTCCGATTGAATCCTCAATTATTCATCTTCGAACTCGTCTTCAAAGAGGACACCATATATCTGACTATGTAGCGCGTTCCGCGTTTCATCCGTCGATTTCACGTAAAATTCGCATTCGGATTTTGGTCTTAAAATTTTATCCTTTTTGATGCAATAAATGAGCTCGTCATTGACGCCTAATTCGGGTCTTTCCTCGATGTAGAGACATGAAAAGCAAAGAGCATTCTTATTCATGTTTTAGCATGAATTAAATAGACTACTAATTATTTTCTATTTTGCGGTCAAGCTTCTCGTTCAGCATATACATTAATGAATGTTATGAATTCTTCAACCCTGCCGATATCCACTCTGCGCAAATTTAGCACGCAAAAAGGGCACGGTGCTAGTAATATATCAGCGCCTGAACGGCACGCATCCATCATCTTGCTCGTAGCCAATTTCAACGCGAGATCAGGAAAACCGGCTACAACCCCACCGCCGCCACCACAACACTTATCGGGATCTCCAAGTTCCACGATTTTGACTTTAGGAATTGATTGAAGCAGATCGTAGGCTTGATCAATGATCTGAGGGCCTATTGTTCTCTTGATATGGCATGGGTGATGAAGTGCCACTCTAATACTATTTCTCGGGGGCTTGAACTTCAGACGGTTCTTTCTCGTCGCTTCCCAAAGTACTTCGATCGTATGAAGAGGATCTCTGTCATAATGTCGGAAGAACTGTGTTGTACAACCTGGACACGATGTGATGATCTCATCAAATCTACCGAATCTCATCAGGTTCATCTCTCTTAATGATTCCAATCGATTTAAATCACCAATCTTTTCGAGTGGAGCTCCGCAGCAGACCCAATTGGCAGGGATTCCGAATTTCACATCAGCCTTTTCGAGAAGCTGCACGGTGGCATCAAAGATTGAGGTCACTCGCATTTCACTGATGCAACCTGGGAAATAGAGGATTTCTGCCTCATGCTTTACATAGACCATTCTCTCCCCTAATTGGGGTTCGATAGATCTGCCATAGCGATCGATGTTTTCGACGATTCTTTTGTGCCCCTCTACAAGGTTCTTCTCATTAAACATCATTTCGCGCAATCTGAGAATGGAATCGGGAAGCGGCAAGGATGAGGGGCAAACCTCCTCACATTTCCAACAGGTTGTGCATTTGAAAATCTCCTGTGAGGAAATCATTCTTCCAGCAAAGAACCTGGGGAGATCGACTACAAGATTTCTTGGCCCGCTGAATCCAGATATGCCATCGATTGAGACGACTGGGCATACTGTGTTGCAAGCACTGCATTTAATGCAATCACTCGTTCTAAGTGCGACATTCATTGGTCTAGCACCTCCAGTGCGTTCTTAGTTGAAATCCAAGCGGTAAGGAGGGCACCTCCCAAACCGAGACCCGCGGGAAAAGAACATCCTTCAAGAACGGAGCCGGCTCCCAGTACATTTTCAAGACGTTCTCCGGTTTTCAAATAAAGATGCATCGATGAATCAGCTTTCAATCCATAGTTGGCGATCATTTGAATCAAAGAGTGGACCCCATATTTGGTATTGCTATAAGTAAAGTTGGGCATTTTTTCGACTTGAAAAATGTCAAAGCTATCTGCAATTTTGTTACCATTTGCGATTAAACCCCCGCCGAGCAATCCACCGGTGCAAATCATGAGGCAACCGAACTTAACCTCCGTGTCCATAAATTTCCCTTTCAGAATTGCCGACTCTGCTCTCCGACCTATGATGCGCAAGCTCGAAGCTTTCAATCCTTCGGATAATCGACATCCTTCTTTCCGAGCAGCCAATCTAAGTGCTTCATGAAAACGTAATCCTGGCAGTGACAATGGCGTTACGACCTCGAAAATTTCTCTTCCTGTCCTTTTCTCAAGTTCCGTCATTCTCAATTGATAATCGAGAAGGGAAAAAATCGGCGGGATTCCAATTGCATCACAATCGATATCTTTTATCGCATTCGCAAGTTGTTCTTGAAAACCGTCATTATGCGTGAGATGCGCGACTTCGGTAGGATGCATTCCATATCGTCTTCTGAATTCTGATATTTGGGTCCAGTACGCCGATACATTCTTCATATTCATTATTTTAGATATGAGAAGAGCTGCCAAATCAGGATCAAAATCCTTGTATCCGAGGAGTCCAAGAAGGGCAATGTCTTTTTCCGATAGATTTGTAAGATCGCCCTTCGAAGCAAACATTTGTGCAAATGTACACGAATAAGGAAAGCCCGTATTTGTCAATAAGACCTGATTTCTATTAATAGATCCGTTCAACACCAGTCCACAGTTATTTAATCGGGGAAGAAGAAACGCGGTCATCGCACGAATCTCAGCATTTATAAACTCTGTATCTAAGTGCTCACGAAACACGTAAGGCATCAGCGCTTCTGAAATTGTTATCTCTCGATCTTTTCGCTTCTCGACATTTCCGTCGAAATCTCTCTGAAAAATGATGTTTCCTGTTGAAAGTGAGGTTGATGTTGCACCTTCACCCACAATCATTACCTGTTTCCCAAAAGAGGAAAGAACGGCGCCTGAGAAAAGACCAGCGGCGCCATGCCCTATTATCAGAATATCCGTCTCAACGTTCAAGATCTTTCTCATACTCCCCCCTCAAATAGGCATCAAGGTGATAGACGCCGTTGATCAGATGTTCCTTGAAAAATTCCTCTTTGAGTTGACCTCTGAACAATACAGGCTCAACGCCTCTTTCTCTTTCAATGATAAACCGAACGAGCAATTCCATCGGATCTCTGTCGGAATGATCGATCATCGTGGATAATAATCCGAAAATGCACAGACCGCCCTGGCAGTAGCCCATGCCAACTCTTGTGCGTCTCATCAAATCCGAGAGTTCCTTTACATCTTGGTGATTGCACCAATAACTCAGTTCTCCCCGTAGAACCTCTTCGCAGGAACAAACGACTTCCATACCTCTTAACTCTTCAGTGCATCTCTGAATGACATCATTGGCGAAAAGAAGCGATTTTCTCACGACCCGATTAGCAATCGATGATGCAATTCTTGCGTGGATATCTTCCCTATTCACAGACAAAAGCGGATCGATTGCCGTCTTACATGATCCTGATAGGCCGAGTTTTGATGCAACCAAATCTGATACTCTTTCGGCCATGAGCCTGTACGTCGTCAGCTTTCCACCAATTACGCTGATAAAATTCTCAATCCCCTGCTCGGAGTGATCGATAAGTTGAAAGGTTCTGCTGATCTCCCTGCCACACGACCTGTCACTCCCGCACAATGGTCTGATTCCCGCGTATGCTCTCACGGCTCTAGAAATCGCGATGTCGGGAATCATCATCGCCGTTTCGCGGATCAGAAAATCAACTTCCTCCTCGGTTGCTTTATTTTCATTAGGGGAATCGACCCGAATCGAGGTGGTGCCGATAATCGATGAAGAATAACTCGGCACGATAATATCTCCACTCGAAGGTTTTCTCAATCTGTTGATCAATCCGTTGGTCAGCCTACCATTGATGACAACCATTGAACCCTTGTCAAGTGTCATTTCTATACTGAGATTCGCGAGCGAAGCGATCTTGTTCGCCCACGCACCAGATGCGTTGACGACGATCTCAGGTTTGAATATTTCAACGCTCCCGTTCCTGAGATTTTCAACGATTACTTTGTCGATAACCCCCTCATTGATTTCGAATTCTCTCACGGAATGATAGTTAAGTGCAATTGCATTGGCCTCCCTTGCAGATTCGATGTTTCCGAGGGTTAGCAGAAATGGGTCGACCGATGCATCAGGAACCTCAAACGCTCTAACGATTTCCTTAGAGAGCATGGGCTCCTTTTTCAACGCTTCCTCTACTGTTATTTCCTTCGCTGCCACGCCGGTTTTCTTGCATGACGACAAGAACCGGTCAGCGTAATCTAGATCATCGTTTTTCAGACTAACAAATATGCCACCAGTATCTTCAATACAAAAGTTTGCAATTCTTTTGAAGATGGTATTTTCCGCAGCGCATTCAGTCGCCGATATAGGATCATTCACCGCATATCTTGCTCCACTGTGAAGCATGCCATGGCATCGTCCTGTCGCACCATTCGAGAAATCAGAGGCTTCGACGAGAACAAGCTCAGCACCACGGCATGCTAAGTCTCTCGCGATCCCGGCGCCTGTAATTCCGCCGCCAATGATGAGAACTTCTGTTCGCTGCAATAGAACACCTCAACGGTTTCTTGGCGCGACCCAGCTCATGGCTCTCTGAACAGCCTTCTTCCAATTTACGTATCCTTCCTCTCTCTTTTCTTTGTTCATCATTGGAACAAATGTTCTATCTATGATCCAATTATTTCTCAGTTCGTCGAGATCTTTCCAAAAACCGATCGCAAGACCTGCCGCATAAGCGGCTCCAAGAGCGGTCGTTTCTTGCACCGTAGGTCTCAGAACTTGAACGCCAAGGATGTCGGCCTGAAGCTGACATAAGAAATTGTTTCTCACAGCGCCTCCATCCACCCTGAGTGTTTTGAGGGGAATGCCCGACTCCGCGTTCATCGTTTCGAGCACATCTCTCGTCTGGTAGCAAATTGATTCCAGCGTTGCACGAACAATGTGTTCTCGTTTTGTCCCCCCCGTAATCCCTATGATCATACCTCTGGCATAGGGGTCCCAGTACGGTGCGCCGAGACCAACAAATGCTGGCACGAAATACACACCTCCTGAATCTTGAACACATTGTGCCAGTTTCTCCGTCTCTGAGGCTCTTTCAATGATCTTCAAACCATCTCTTAGCCATTGAATTGCGGCACCGGTCACGAAAATCGAACCCTCCAATGCGTATTGGACTGGTTTGTCTGCTAATTTGAAAGCGATGGTTGTGAGCAACCCACTCTTTGATCGTGTGATCTTCGTGCCGATGTTCATCAACATGAAACAACCAGTTCCGTAAGTGTTCTTCGTTTCACCTGGATCAAAGCATGTCTGGCCAAATAGCGCAGCTTGCTGATCCCCAAGATCTCCGCAAACAGGAATGCTCACACCCATGAATTCCGATGGTGTCGTCATTCCGTAAATCTGATGATCACTGGAAGGTCTTACTTCTGGAAGAATGGATTCGGGTATGCCCAATACATCAAGAATATCAGTGTCCCATCGACATTTTGATATATCAAAAAGCATCGTGCGAGACGCATTGGAATAATCTGTTATATGTTGGCCTGTCAGTTTCCATATGAGCCAGGTATCAATGTTTCCAAAAAGAATCTCTCCTTTTTTTGCTTTTTCTGCAACTCCATTGACATTCTCCATCAGCCACTTAATTTTCGTGCCAGAAAAATATGAATCAACAACAAGTCCGGTCTTTTCACGAATCATCTCTGAATATCCATCTCTTGTGAGTCGATCGCACATTTCCGCCGTCCTTCGACATTGCCAGACAATTGCATTGTAAACTGGCTGACCTGTTTTACGATCCCAGAGGATAGTTGTTTCTCGCTGATTAGTGACGCCAATTGCCGCTACATCCCTAGCATCAATCCTCGTCTTCTCAAAAACATCCTTGACAACTTTCTTTGTTTTCTGCCATATTTCTATGGGATTGTGTTCGACCCATCCTGGCTTTGGGAAAATCTGGGTATGTTCTTCGTAAGCGGAGGCGACGAGATTGCCCGAATGATCAAATAATGCGAATCGGGTCCCCGTCGTTCCTTGGTCAATGGCCCCCACAAACTCGGACATAAAATCATCCTTTGTTTGTCGTATCGTCATGATCACATATTTTCGTTTTGTTCATTGGTCAATCGTTGTCAATTGTGATACAACTGGTTGAGATAGACAAACTTGTGGTTATAAAATAATAAAGAGTAGCGGGGGGTCGATTTGAACGACCGATCTCCGGGTTATGAGCCCGACGGGATGTCCTGGCTACCCCACCCCGCTTTAGGTAAGACTCTTAAACACCAGACCCTTAGATAAAAGTTTTGGGCGTGAGAATCCCGAATCAAAAGAGTTTTTGAAGATGCATTATGTCTTCGAGCGATCCCTTGATGCGAATCTTCCGCAGAGCCCATGCCTTCATCGGTTTGATTTTTCCGCTGAGAACGCCTTCGAGCGTTTCTGGATCTGAAGAAACTATGATATCAGGATCCGCAATCTCACCATCATTTACTGGTAAAATCCTCTTTTCTTCAAGCGAGAAATTGTACTTTTCCGTGCCGAGATCGATCAACACTTTCTTCTTAATTCCATCTAGTTCTTTCTGTAACCGAGCATCCTTAGCGACTTTTTCATTGAATTTATTAACTGATTCATTCAACAGTTCCTTCAATGTCATTTTTATCCATCCATTCATCGATCTTTGAATTCTTAACTGTGGCGAACGCTTTTTTCGCTGGCGTCCAGGAACGCCTTGTGTAAGGCGGCAATTCTCCTTTTGTGATTACCCACTCATCAAGAAAAGCTCTTGTGGTCGGATCGGAAGGGTAACCGCTGCCAATCGGTCGATTCAGTTCCCTTTCAATGTTCTTCATCATGTCGTCTCTCATCGTTTTTGCAATGATCGAGGCAGCTGAGACAATAGAATACGTCTCATCCGCTTTATGTTCGCATATTAGTTCCGTACTGCATACCAATCGTTTCGAAATCATCTTGCCGAACCGTTCCAAATCCGTATCCGCCGCATCAACATATGCACGTTGTGGTCGTAGTCTGTTAATGAGTTCCGAAAATTTTTCTGCTTCGAGCTCATTGAGACAATGAATCTCGACAGCACGATCGATTTCATCAACATCGATTACGATTGTCTCTATACGCGCTATTTTTCTAATAGCATCGGCAAGCTCTGATCGTTTTGAGGGTTTCAGTTTCTTTGAGTCCTTCACATTCAAATATCGTAGTAAAGAATCATCGCTGACTGCAACTGCTGCGACCACCATTGGCCCGATAATTGGACCTCTGCCCGCTTCATCGATGCCACAAATCATTACGTCATTCATAAGAACGCCAGTATAAATTCATGTCGCAATTCATGCAGCATCACGAATGATAAGAAGTGACTAATTCAAAACCTCAAACGTTGATTTTTTAGCATCAATTTTCTTGGAGTAAAGCGAATATAAAAGAAGTAAGTTATTGGCCTGAGAATTTAGATACTCATCTTTTTAAAAAATATAAGAATTGCATCCCGGCTGAATTGTATCAAGTGATAGGCAATCGGATATTTCGCAAAGGCCAACGTACAGGTATTCTTTTTCCTTCCTGGCAATAATTAATGCAGAAATCCATCGCGTTCCGATAAACAATTTTTTGAGAGTACTACCAAATTATTAGTTAAATGCTCATTTTTTTAATGGATGCCCCTATCGAGTATCGGTGATCCTATCGCCAGAATGGATTGTCAAAATATTCGTATTCAGAATGGGTTCAAACTCACGAGAGTGGGTGTCACTGGTGTCAAGAAACCGGTTACCGTTAAGAGAGGAAACAAGACAGTAACCCTCACATGCAATTTTGACATCTTTGTCAACTTACCGTCAAGCCAGAAAGGTTCACATCTTTCGAGAAATCTCGAAGTCGTTTCTGAAATTGTTGACCAGACAATTAGAGAGCCAGTTTCTGGTCTAGAAGTTTTGAGCGCACAAATTTGTAAGTTGCTGCTCGAGCGTCATGAATACGCATCGTATTCGGAGACCCATGTGACTGCGGATTATTTTCTTGAGAAGATAACACCCAGCGGTAAGAGAACCTTGGAACCATATCAACTCATGGCAAAGGCAGTTAGCAAGCGTGACAATGGAATCAAGAAGATGATAGGTGTTAGAGTCACGGGGATGACGGCGTGTCCATGTGCCATGGAAACGATTCGCGATGAGCTGCTTGGAGAAAAAGGTTCAAGTTGTGCAGACTTTCCAACAATCACCCATAATCAGCGAAATGTCACAACAGTCATGATAGAAGTCCCCGAAGAATACGATGTCGAAGCTGACGATTTGATCGAAATTGTCGAAAGATCGTTCAGCAGCCCCACCTATGAGATCTTAAAGCGATCGGATGAAGCAAGAATAGTTCTGAGGGCACATAGCAATCCGAAATTCGTTGAAGATGTCGTGAGGGAAATATTGTCGCAGATTCTCGAACGCTATGGGCATCTTCCAGACGATGTCGTTGTGACGGTAAGGAGCGAGAGTGAGGAATCAATTCATAAACACAACGCTTTCGCAGAAAGGATAACTACAATGAAGGAATTGAAAAACGATCAGGTTATCTTCTATTGAATTTATTGCGGAGGGAGGGAGTATTTCTATCAAAGCGATTGTCGTCGACGTCGATGGTACATTGACGGATTCAAAGAGAAAAATCCAAATCCACGGGATAGAGGCGTTGCGCCGTGTTCAAGAAAAGGGTTATACGATCATGATTGCGAGCGGTAACGTCTTACCAGTAGCGTACGGGTTGGCTCTTTTTATCGGCATTGAGGGACCTGTTATCGCCGAGAATGGCGGGATAGTCTCTTTTCGAGAAAAAATCTACAAGATCAATTCAATTGAGCAACCTCTGAGGGCTTATGAGTATTTGAAAAGCAAAATGCCAGTCGAACGACTTTTCACAGATAAATGGAGGGAAACAGAGGTTGCCTTGAAAAGATCGGCAGATCTGGAAGAAGTAAAGAAGACATTGAAGGATTGGAATGTGACGATAGAAGCCACGGGATTTGCCATTCATATTATGGAGCTTGGGCACAGTAAAATGAATGGCGTCAGAAAAGCCGCGGAAATAATTGGGATTGATACCGAGGAGATCGCCGCATTTGGCGATTCTGATAATGACGTATCAATGATTGAGAGCTGTGGTATTGGGGTCGCCGTTTCAAACGCTTCGGAAGCGGCAAAGCGTGCTGCCGATTATGTGTGCAAACGGCCACATGCAGATGGTGTGATAGAGGGTCTTGAGTGGTTAGGACTCTTATAAAATGATGCTGTTGAGGAAAACCTAATCGGTATCGTTTTAAGAGGGAAAGTGGTAATAAATCAATGATGTCTGTATTAGGACAATGTAGCATTTGCGGCAGGTGTGCCGAGCATACGTGTGCGATCTGCGGTCAATTGGTCTGTTCAAGGCATTATTATCCGCGAGAGCGTGTGTGCGAACGATGCTACAGGATGGCCAAACATAAGATTGAAAAGGAAGATGAGAGGAAATTGCTTTAGAGCCCAATACATCTCATTTTTTGTTATTTCATTATGATATATCTGATTACGATAAGAGCTTCTTTGCCTTTTCCTCATCAAGATTGATCGACTTGAGAAGATATTTCAATGACTTCTTTAGAATGATCTCCATAGTCTTGTCGTCCATGAATTTCTCGTAAAGCTCGGGTGCCTTTCGATAATATTCAACTCCAAATTCGGAATAGTAATACGGCGCGTTGTCTGGATCGATTTCGGCTGCCTTATTGTACGCAGATTCGGCCTCGTTCAATTTTCCGGCATCGAGGCAAAATGAGCCCATCGAAGCAAGAAAATAGGCATTCTGAGGGTCGAGTTCGATTGCCTTCTTGTAAGACTCTAGTATTTCTTCTACACTCATCTTGGAAACACATACTCCCGCTTCAGCCTTGCCAAAATAAGCGTCAGCGTTTTTCGGATCGAGCTTAATCGCCTTCTCGAATTTTGACAACGCCTGAGCGTAATCGCCCTCGCTGAGCAATTGGAAACCTTGTTTAACGAGTTTCTCAGCTTCTTCCATGAATGCACCATCCGGAGTAAATCTCGACATAAAGATAAACATTTTCCCCAAATGTTGTTGTCTTCGAATAGCGATGTTTTTATAAAAAAAGATATAACGTTATTAATTCATACGTTATTCTTTATGCATTACGCGTTGGAAGACGTGAGATAATCGTTATATATGCTCTGTCAATAACAGACACGCATTGATCTTTCGTAATTACTTGGATACGATTGTTGAAAATCATCCCGAAGGAGCGATGAGTTATGGACAAACAAGAAGTTAACGAGATTGCAAGAATTGCAAGACTCGCACTCAGTGATGAGGAGATTGAGGAATTTTCATCAGATCTGGAAGATATCCTCAGTTATTTTTCTGTCATGGATGAAGCACCAACTAGAGATGATTTCATGTTAAACCCCGTGATGATCGAAAATGTCATGCGGGACGACGAACAATATCAAGTGATTGACCCAGAGATTCTAAGACAATCAATGAAAGTATTCGAGGGATATGTGAGGGGGCCGAGGTTGTCTTGAGCGACAAATTAAGTTTCGAATTTCTAACGCGTTTAAATGAAAAATACAAGATTTTCTCGCAACTGATCAACGAAGAAGAATTTCTAAAGGCTGAAGGCCGATACCATTTTCATTTTTCTGCAAAGGATAATTTGTGCACGATCGATTTTCAGTCACGTGCAGGCTCAAGAATTCTCGATGGATATACTCCACCATTTGATGCAACAGCTGTTCGCAGGCTTAGAATATCTGGTGGCTTGCTCATCGGCAAGACCAATATGGATGAATTTGGATTCGGCACATTTTGTACAAACTCTGCATACGGAGTGCCGAGAAATCCCTTCGATCCTGATAGAAGCTGCGGTGGATCAAGCGGGGGTGCTGCGGCCACGGTCGCGTTGCTTGACGGTCATATCGCACTTGCTGTTTCAACAGGTGGATCAATCTCGTGCCCCGCTTCCTTCTGCGGGGTAATTGGGATAACGCCGACTTATGGGCGGGTTTCGCGTTATGGTCTTATCGATTATAGCAATTCGCTGGACAAAATTGGATTGATCTGTCGTTCAGCAACAGATCTTCGAACGTATCTTCCTCTCATTTCGGGGCCAGATTCTTTAGATCCAACCTCATGTTCACAACCGATATTGGATTTATCTTCTTCAAGAATTAAGAGAATTGGTATTCCGAAGGAGGCAATGGAAGGGATTAGCGGTGAAGTGGAAGCGGCTTTCAGGAAAGCAATTGAAATTACTGAGGAACAGTTGAGCATCAAGGTTGAAGAGGTCAGTATGTCCTCTCTTAGATTCGCCCTTCCAGCCTATTATGTTCTTGCCACCTCCGAAGCATCGACGAATCTCGCGAGATATTGCGGGATGAGATTTGGAATTGTGAAAGATGATGTGAATGCGCATTTCAACACCTTTTTTTCAGAAGTTAGATCAAAATTCTTCGGCAAAGAGGCCAAGCGAAGGATTTTGCTTGGAACTTATTGCAGAAGAATTGGCTTCAGAGATCGTTATTACCTGAAAGCGCTGTCAGTGAGACAGATCGTGAAAGAAGAGTATCTGAGAATATTCCAGGATTTCGATCTTGTCGTCATGCCAACAATGCCATTCATTGCGCCTCGATTTAGCGATATTCAAAAGATGAAGCCTTTGGACATGTACAAAGCTGATTTTCTTACCGTTCCGCCAAACCTCGTCGGCATGCCACACATTTCATTACCGTGCGGTTATTATCATGGAATTCCTATCGGCTTTCAGCTTGTGGCACCACATTGGGAAGAAAGACGTCTCCTGCACTTCGCTGAATGTTGGGAGAGTGTTTTTGAATATCAATTTCCGGAGGTGAAGCTTTGAAGATCGGATTGGAAATTCATCTTCAACTCCCAACGACCTCGAAACTCTTTTGTTCCTGCTCAACGTCTGCTACCGAACCAAATGAGGCGATTTGTCCGACATGTTTGGGTTTTCCAGGCTCAAGACCTCGGCTCAACAGGAAAGCCCTTGAAATGGGACTCATGATCGCTAAAAGACTCGAATGTCGGATTCCAGACGTAATATGGTTTTCAAGAAAAACATATTTTTACCCGGATCTTCCCAAGAATTTTCAAATTACTCAGTATGAATCGCCAATCGGGGTCGATGGAAAATTCCTTTTCGACGGCAAGACTATTCGAATTTTGAGAGTGCATCTCGAAGAAGACCCGGGAAAGATCAAGAGAGTAGGAAGAGTTGGTGAGGAACTTTCGCTGATTGATTATAACCGCAGTGGTGTCCCGCTGGTCGAGATTGTCACTGCTCCGGATCTTTCCACGCCAAAAGAAGCAAGGGATTTTACCTCTTCTCTTATAACAGAACTTCGTTATCTCATTGGTATCTCTGACAAAGATGAGCAAACGGTGAGGGTCGACGCGAACATTTCGGTTGCTGAAGAAAGAGTTGAGGTGAAGAATATTCTTGGACTACGGAATCTTGAAAGGGCGCTTGAGTTTGAATTTGTAAGGCAATCAAAAATGCTGAGAGCTGGGAAGAAAATTCCCAGAGAAACAAGGCGTTACGATGAAGAACGAAAGGTAACGCTTCCCGCAAGGGAGAAGGAATTCGAGGAGGATTACGGATACATCCTTGAACCCGATCTTGGGGTGTTTAATGTCGGGGAGATAGCCGAACTGATGGCAATTCCAGAGACGCCATTGATGCGAGTTGAACGGTTGTCAAGGGAATACGGCATTGGCTTGTCAGAAGCAAAAAAGATCGTCTTTACTTCTTATGCCCTTGCCGATCTTTTCGAAGACCTTTATTCGAAATACCCAACAAGCAAAGCCCTGTCATGGATTCTGGATCAACTCGCCGCAAATTGGTCGACGCTTGAAAAAAAGATGACTGAGGACATGCGTAACTCGATTTTGACGACGATTGGATCGATTCTGAGCGGATCGATTTCCGAAAACGAAGGAAGGAAAATGCTCGTATCCATCATTAAAGGGGAAGAGTTCGTAGGTGCTTCACAAGAATTGAATAATCAGGAGGTAACTAAGATCATTTGTTCGATTCTTAATGACCATCCAGAAATTATCTCTGATTATAAGACAAACAAACGAGCAGCGAACTTCGTCATCGGCCAGGTCATGAAAGTTTTCAAAGGCCGGTACTCATCTGATGAAGTTGCCAAGTTAGTCATCAACGAGATTGAAAGAAGACTCTCTCGATGATACTAGTGCTGGACTTCCTTTTTCACTTCCTCCCCCACCGAGGAAAGCGAAAGAAGTTCCAGTTCAGCGAGTTTTGACTCTTCGATTGGGGCAGGTGAGTCATCAAGTGGTGACTGGAATCGTTTGTTTTTCGGAAAGGCGATGACCTCCCTGATCGTTTCGGAACCGACGAGAATCGAAACGAGTCTGTCGAGGCCGAGCGCGATTCCTCCGTGGGGAGGCGCTCCATAGCTTAGCGCTTCGAGGAAAAACCCAAATTTCCTTTCAATCTCATCATCGGACATTCCCAGTAATCTAAAGATCTTCTTCTGCAATTCCGGATCATGAATTCTGATCGAGCCACTTCCAATCTCACATCCATCGAGGACAATGTCGTAGGAAAGCCCTTTGAGCTCATCAACATTGCTGCTTTCTTCGATATATCCGTCAACTGGCATGACGAATGGATGATGGAAAGGCTCCAGATTTCCCGTGAGGGGATCCCTAACAAATAATGGACAATCAACGACCCACGCAAATTGATGACTCTTGCCATCGAGGAGTCCCAAGTCTCTTGCGAGTTTCGTTCTAAGTGATCCTGCATATCTCCTTGCCTGTGTTCTTTGCCCTGCAACGAATAAGAGGAGATCCCCGATGTCAGCATCCATTTTCCGAATCAATTTTTGCCGGATTTCGGCTGGGAAATACTTAACGATGTTAGAGCTCAGCCCCTCAGCGGTGACTCTCATCCAGGTTAGGCCTCCTATGCCCTCTTGTTTGGCCCAGTCGATCAGCCTATCAACTTCTTTTCTACCGATTTGAGTTGTTTCTGATGATGAAGATGAAACAAGGGAAGATCGAACATTGATGCCAAGAACAATTCCGCCCTTTCGAATTATCTTGTTGAAGATTTCATAAGAGGAGTCAGCAACAATCTCGGTAACCTCAGTAATCTCAAGTCCAAATCTAATGTCAGGCGCGTCGGTTCCGAATTTTTCAATTGCGTCCTTGTACCTCACCCTTGGAAAAGGAATTTCTACCGTTGACCCGTAAAGCGATTTCCAGATATGCGCAAGCAATCTCTCTACGACATCTTGCACGTCTTTTTCCTCGACAAAGGACATTTCAAGATCGATCTGGGTAAATTCTGGTTGTCGATCGGCACGGGAATCCTCATCGCGAAAACATCTTGCTATCTGGTAATACTTATCGACGCCACCGATCATTAGCATTTGTTTGTAAAGCTGAGGACTTTGAGGAAGAGCATAGAACTTTCCTGGCATCGTCCTTGATGGTACGATAAAGTCTCTGGCCCCTTCTGGTGTGCTTCGCGTGAGAATCGGCGTCTCGACCTCCATGAATCCCTCTGAATCAAAAAATTGTCGTGCGGCAGAAACCAATCGATGTCTCAACCTAAGATTTCCAATCATTTCTGCTCTTCTGAGATCTAAATATCTAAATTTTAATCGCAAGTCCTCGTTCGGGAGAAATGACTTCTTCTGTTCCGCTATTTCAAATGGAATCGGTTTCGACCTGCTGAGAACGGTAAGGTCTTCTATGAGGACCTCAACCATGCCCGTCGGATTTCGGGGATCCTCTGTTCCTGGAACTCTCTCCCTTACAACACCATTCACTGCAATGACCGATTCCCTGCTCAGTGAGTCAATCTCTTTTGAAAGCGCTCCAATATCAGCGCCAGGAGGCATTGCTTCGGGGTCGAGTACGACTTGAGTGATTCCATACGAATCAGCTAGATCAATAAATTTAACGCCACCGTGATCCCTTGAAAATCTCACCCAACCCGCTATCTTAACACGTTTCCCTATATCCTCTGGTCGAATTGCACCGCAATTGTGTGTCCGAATCATTGAAATTTCCTCTGACTTATTAGTGGGGTAATGGCCATTAATGAGAGGCCTATATTAAACATTTTGCCCTATAGATCCTTAATAACGATCAGATTTTTAAAATAATGAGTTTAATTCCAACAAATTGCTGCTTATTATGTAATTATTTATCAATTTGACAATCATGTACATGAATCTTTGTTAAGGCTTCAGGTTACACGGATCAGGAGATGATGTTTGAAATTAGGAAATTTGTGAAACAATCCAATGATCATTCTGATTCAAATGAATCCTTATTTTCGAAATCAGGCAAGAACTGATAGGGATCCTTAATTACGTTGAGAACGACATAAGTATTTGTTTTCTTGACGCCGGGCATCTGGAGCATGCGCTTAATCACCTCGCTGAACTCTTCACGATCCTTGCAAGCGATCCAAGCAATCGAATCACATTCACCCGTCACATCAAACACTGCGACGACATTCTTGATATCTTTGATTTTGCGTTGCACCTCTAGGAGATCCCCCTCTACATAAACGTGCACGATCGCCATGAATTCATAGCCAAGTTTAAGATAGTCAACATTTGCCCTGTATCCCTTGATAATACCTTGTTCTTCCAGGTTCTTTACTCTTTGAATCAGAGTAGTGGGATGAATGCCTAGGCGCTTTGCGATCTGACGATATGATCCTTGGCTAGAACGACAGAGTTGCTCAATGATCTTCTTGTCTAGATCGTCAAGATTTATTTCCGTCAAGTACTCACCCGTCAGTCTGATCTTTGATATGTCCATCGACTCTATGAATATATTTCCTTTTGGGAAGTAGGACACCTCTTATCAGAGAGTTGAGATCCGGATTTTAATTTATTTTGATGTTGGATATTAGACCAGGATGCATTCTCGTGAAAGAGGTCGCAAGGATCTGACCGACAAGTTTTATCAGGTTCTTTATCCTTCGAGATGAAGCGATGACTTATCATCTGTACGAAAGTGATCCATACATCAAAAGTTTCGATGCGACCGTGGAAAAAATTGATGGCGACTGGATTTTGCTTGACCAGACTGCATTTTTTCCAGGCGGCGGAGGACAGGAATGCGACCTAGGATCGATTGGAGGGCTGCGAGTTACGGAGGTCAAAGCTGAGGGAGATCACGTATATCATAGGGTTCCAGGTCACACATTTAATCCCGGTCAGAGGGTTCACGGCGAAATCGATTGGGATCGTCGCTATGAGCTGATGAAGGGACATACAGGAGAACACATTCTTTTTTCGTCAATACTGCGCGAATCTCCAGATATTGAACTCGTCAAAATCCATATATCGCCGTCAAAAAAAAGTCTGGTGATAAAAGGGCATGTCGACTGGTCAGTCATATCAAAGGCTCAAAAAAAGGCCAATGAAATCATTATGAAGGGGTTGGCTGTGACAGAATGTTGGCTTGAAAGAAACGAGGTATCTACATCTGGAATTCGGGCAAAACTCGAGAGAATTACGGAGAATAAAATAAGGATCATCAAGATTGATGGGTTTGATCAGGCAGCGTGCGCTGGCATTCATGTGAGAAATACGGCAGAGGTGAACGCGATCTTTGTGACAAAAATCTCATCAGCCAAGCCTATCGGTGATTTCGAGATTTCTTTTGAGGTTGGCGCAAACGCAATGATGAAATCGATATTTTTTGGCGCAATCGCATTGCATGCCTCCGACGTGATTGGAGCTCAACCAGAGCATCTTGTTAACGCTGTAGAAAACATGAAACATTTAGTGACGGTTTTAAAGGATTCACTAAAGAAACACGCGCGCGAAAGATTGAGATCGCTTGTTCCTGAGAGACACGGGCCATTCAAAATTTATTCGGGATTATTTGAATCCGTGGATAGGAAACTGCTTACTGATGAAGCAAATCGTTTCATTCAGGAAGAGAAAACGGTTTGCATTTTTGGATCAACAGATGAAAGAGCATTGTTTATATTAGCGGTAAATAAGGACGTCGATATCGACTGTCCCGGAATTCTCAACAAGTGTTTGTCTGAGTTCGGTGGAAAAGGAGGAGGGCAGAAGCACTTCGCCTCGGGCGGAACGACCGATTTAATCCATATAAATGAAGTTTTCAGAAACATACTCGACGAAGTTAGGTTCGCTCTCAGTCAAAAGGTTGCGAATGATAGATGAATGTTTTGTTGTGATGACTTTTTCATTTTTTCAGTTTCTCATTTAATCTTGTAACAGAATTTGATGGATATATAAATAAACAATTAATAATCGATTTATTAGTCAAAAAGCTAACATTGGAAACATTTATTATGTAATTTGTTCATCACCTGTGCCATGACTCAGACAATTAGTGAATCCGAACTCAAGGAGAGCGTATTGAAGACGGTCAAACAGGAGGAAGTTCGTTTTGTTGAGATGCAGTTTTCGGATATTCTTGGGACCGTCAAGAGTGTCTCTATCCCGGTAGAAAGACTCGAAAAAGCCATTGACGAAGGGGTCTTCATTGATGGGTCATCGATTCTTGGTTATGCAACGATCGAAGAATCTGATATGAGGGCAGTTCCAATACTTGACTCCTTTCTAATCTACCCATGGACGATTGGAAGTTGGATGAAAACGGCACGATTCATGTGCAGAATTTTTGATCACAACGGGAACAGATTCAAGGGAGACCCGAGGTACGTTCTCGAACGGATAATGGAACGGGCGAGAGAGAAGGGATATATATTCAACGTTGGCCCTGAGTTTGAATTCTTCCTTTTCAAGACTGATGAAAATCACAATCCTCGATTAGTTCCGAATGATGTTGGCGGGTATTTTGACCTGATGCCGCTGGACAAAGGAGAGGTCGTTCGTAAAGACATCATGATGAATTTCGATATGATGAAATTTAACATGGAAGCGTCGCATCATGAGGTCGCGCCGGGTCAGCATGAAGTCGATTTGCGATATGATGACGCTCTGACAATCGCTGACCGTATGATCACCTTGAAATTTGGAATTAAGACGATCGCCCTGAGGCACGGATTGCACGCTACATTCATGCCCAAACCTCTATACGGCGTCAACGGCTCTGGGATGCACGTCCATCAATCATTGTCAACTATTGATGGTGTGAATGCATTTGACGATCCTTCAGGTCGATTTGGGCTCAGTCAAATTGCCTTCAAATATATCGGTGGTTTGCTCAAGCATGCGAGGGAAACATGTGCGATTCTTGCTTCCTATGTTAATTCATACAAAAGACTCGTGCCGGGATTCGAGGCTCCATGCTACATTTCGTGGGCGAACAGGAATCGCAGCGCTTTAATCCGGGTTCCCGCAGGGAGAGGCAATAAGACGCGGATTGAGCTTAGGAATCCAGATCCAGCTGGAAATTCGTACCTGCAGTTTGCTGTCATGCTTGCCGCTGGTCTAGATGGAATCGAGAAGGGCATCGAACCGCCAGAACCCATTGAACGTGATATTTATCATATGAGCAAAGAAGAGAGGGAACGACACAATATCGAAAGTCTTCCAGAAAGCCTCGGTGAAGCACTCGCTTTAATGGGTACGAGCAAACTGGTTAAGGAGACGCTTGGAGATCACATCTTTAGCCACTACTTGCACATCAAAGGAAAGGAGTGGGATGAGTACCGGACCCGCGTTACAGATTGGGAAATTGAAAAATTCTTGAGAGTCCTATGATGAATCGTCTTGAAATCAAGATATCAATCGTAGCATAGAGAGACTCAAAAGATTTAACTTACGGACACCAATCACTTGATCAGAAAACATGATGCCCGGTATTGGTCGAATGAATCCGCGCCAGCTCAAACAAGCGATGAAACGTCTTGGTATCAAGGCAGAAGAGATTGAGGGCGTTGAAGAGGTCATCATTCGCACGAAGACGAGGGAGTATGTCATCAAAGAAGCTGCAGTCACGCTGATGGACGTTCAGGGGCAAAAATCATTTCAGATCATCGGTGAGCCCGAAATCCTCGAAAGAAAATCAGGTGCCAAAGAGGAGGAAAAGAAAATCCCTGATGAGGATGTGAAGCTTGTGATGGAGCAGACCGGTTGCACTGAGGAAGAAGCTATTCGTGCTCTCAATGAGTGCGACGGTCAGCCGGCGGAAGCGATACTGAAAATTATGTCATCGCGATGAGATGAAAATATGTGTCTTGCAATCCCAGGAAAAATCGTTTGCATCGACGGAAATCTCGCTGATGTTGATTTTGGCGGTGTTTTAAGGAAAGTCAATATATCGCTGGTAGACGCAAGAATTGGAGATTGGGTCATGGTTCATGCGGGGTTTGCCATTCAGATTATCGACGAAGAAGAAGCGAAAGAAACGCTTCGACTCTGGGAAGAATTACTCGCTCAATCTTAAAAGAATTCTCGAATTCTTATCATTTATATATTCATTTATTTTTTTCAGCTTCTATACAGACAAACCCTCCAACCGCAATACCCTCTCTCGGTTGTTCGAGAATTGGCTCTTCTTCAGGACCGAATCGAAGCGTCGAAACAATCTTCTTAATCACGAAACCAGAAACTTCCAATAACTCAATAACTTCATCAAAGCTAAGAAATCGCGCATACCGATAAATTCGATGCTCTTGCTTTCCTTTTTCAATATAATGTTTGCCCCACGCCGACTCTCTCGGTATGAAACAGACAGCTGCGTTTCCTTTTCTTTTCAAAACTCTATAAACCTCTTTCATCAAGGATTTTCGATCGGTAACAAAGCAAAGTGTTGTCGAAATGAGAACAAAATCGAAGACCTCGTTCTTGAACGGTAACTTTTCCCCGAAGCCGCGAACAACATCGATTCCCTTTTCTTTCGCAAGGGATAGCATTGGAAGAGAAGGATCAATGCCGAGTTTAATCCCTAATTCATTCGCAATTAATCCTGTTCCGATACCTATCTCCAAGCCCACGCCTTGCAAACTGAGTTTTTTTATGGCCTCCTTTTCACATAAAAAAATTTCGTAATTCCTTTTGTACCAGTTTTCATATTCTTTCGCGACTTCATCGAAAATTGTGTCGTTCATGTTTTCCTTTTTTTATTATTCGTTTGTGTTTATTACAGTTTATGCCTAACTTTTTGTCCATGAATTAACTACTAACTTGGTGTATTTCAGAAGTCATTATAATGGAGAGGCTCTGTTGATATCGATGACGAAGTGACGATATGCGGAGTGTTTACGGACCAGTGAGATCGTGGCGATTTGGCCGATCGCTCGGAATCGATCCGATTGGCATTGAACCAAAAATATGCAGTTTCAACTGCCTTTATTGCCAGCTTGGAACTAAAGGAATACTGACGAGCAAACGAAGCGAATTCGTATCATCTGAAGTCGTTAAGGAGGAGTTGGAGCTTGCTCTCGCAAAATTTCCAGGTATAGATATCATCACATTTTCTGGAACAGGGGAGCCAACATTGGCTTCGAACTTTGGCGAGCTTGTTGATAAAGTGAGATCGCTGACGACCGTACGAATAGGTGTTCTCACGAACTCATCGCTACTTTCCAATTCGGATGTGAGGCACGACGTGATGAAAGCTGATGTGATTGTGGCTAAGCTCGACGCCGCAACAGAATCTACGTTTTTTGCTGTGAATCACCCTCATGAGGACATCGAATTCGCCGATGTCATTCATGGAATCGAAATGACAAGAAAGGAATTCGATGGGAGTTTCCAGTTGGAGGTCATGTTTGTTAAGGAGAACGTGCATGAGGCATCAAGAATTGCTGAGATTTGCAAGAGAATTAACCCTGATATTCTGTATCTAAACACGCCCCTACGTCCTTGCGCCAAACAGCCCCTTGGAAAAAGAGAGATGAAAAAATTGCGTAAATACTTTGAGGAATTTACGGCGAAGATGGTGTACGATGAAGATAGACGATCGTAATAATTCTGACAAATGCGCCGCAAGTGCAAACACGAGGAGTTAAGCTTCTTTCTAATTCAGAAAGAACAACAAAAAATGAAAAAAATAAGGTAAAGGGAGATTGTTAAAGAACCCACTCATTCTTCACAATACTCTTTGAGTTGCTCCCATTTCCTGTCAACTTGGGCCTGGATTTCATCAGCGATATGTTTCCATTTTTCCGTCAAGAGATGCCTAAATCTGCCTTGAGACTTCAGCCAATCAGTGATAGGTCTCTTTTCTTTCTTTCCCTCTGCGATTCTCTTGCTATCACCAGTTAGTCTCCAAATTCCATTCTCGTATTCGTAGAGCGGCCAGATGCATGTTTCAACAGCTAGCCTTGCAATTTGAATCGTCTGGGAAGAATCGAATCTCCAACCTCTGGGACACGGAGCGACGACGTTGATGAACGCGGGACCGTTTGCCTCGAACGCCTTAGCCGCCTTTTCCATTAAATCTTTCCAGTTATGTGGTGAGGCTTGCGCTGCGTATGGAAGTTCATGGGCAATAATGATTTTTGTTAGATCCTTTGGATACTCTTTCTTTCCAGGAACACAGGTGCCTGCGGGGCAAGTTGTCGTGCTCGCTCCCTTCCAAGTAGCACCAGATCTTTGAATACCTGTGTTCATATAAGCTTCATTATTCAGGCACACATAAACAAATCGATGCCCTCTTTCAATCGCGCCCGAAAGTGATTGAAATCCGATGTCATATGTACCACCATCTCCTCCGAAGGCGATAAATCTGATTTCATCTTTGATAATGCCTTTTCTCAGGAGTGCTCTATAAGCACTTTCCACGCCGGTGATCGTCGCTGCCGCATTTTCAAAAGCACTGTGAATCCATGGAACTGCCCAGGCAGTGTAAGGATAGACAGTCGTGGAAACCTCAAGGCATCCTGTTGCATTGCCGACTACAACGGGTTTATCGCTCGCCATCAGGATCTGTCTGACGATGATCGGCTCAGCACAACCAGCGCACAGTCTGTGACCTTCAGTGATAGCAGATGGCTTCTTCGCAAGTTCCTTTAAATTCAGATTCTCACCCCCAGATAATTGACCCTATCACACTCGCCAGTCATCATTTTATAGTAAACGGACTTCAATTCTTCGATTGAAACATCCCTGCCACCAAGTCCATAGATGTAGTTGACGATTTTTGGCCGCTCATCAACATCATAAAGTGCTGATCGCACCTCGGGGAAGATGGGTCCTGTTGCACCAAAGCTTATGGATCTATCAAGGACAGCAACGCCCTTCTTACCCTCGAGCGCTTCGACAATCTCTTCATCGGGGAATGGGCGGAAAACACGGAGCTTAAGGCTTCCCACTTTCTTCCCTTCAGCTCGAAGCTCGTCTACAACGCTCCTCAATGTTCCCGCTGTCGATCCCGCGGCAATTGCGACAAAATCAGCATCCTCGACCTGATACGACTCAACAATCTCATAGGATCTGCCACTAATTTTTGCATATTCTTCAGCAATCTTCTTGATAATTGGCATGGCGCGACTCATCGCTTCCACCTGCTGGTACTTGTGTTCAAAGTAAAAGTCTGGTGGATCAAAAGGTCCATATGTCACGGGATTCTTGTAATCCAACAGGGGCTTAATCGGTTTGAATTCCCCGATGAATTTCTTCACTTCTTCATCTTGCAATAGGTTGAGGTTTTCCAGTGAATGACTCGTAATAAAGCCATCTATATTTGTCATCACTGGAAGTCGGAGATCAAGGTGTTCACTGATCCTGAAGGCCATGATTGAATTGTCATAAGCTTCCTGGGCATTTTCCCCAAATATCTGAATCCATCCAGAATCGCGCGCCCCCATCGTATCGCTATGATCGCAATGGATGTTGATGGGGCCACTCAGTGCCCTGTTGGCAACGGCCATGACGATCGGTAATCTCATTGAGGCCGCAATGTAAAGCATCTCCCACATGAATGCGAGTCCTGCTGATGCGGTCGCCGTGCATGTCCTTGCGCCACCTGCCGCAGCGCCAATGCATAAGCTCATCGCGCTGTGCTCGGACTCGGCGCATACGAACTCTGTATCGACGAGACCGTCTGCCACATATTCTGAAAACGCCTCAACAATGATCGTTTGGGGCGTAATCGGATAAGCGGCAACAACATCAGGGTTAATCTGTTTCCAGGCATACGCAATTGCCTGATCCCCATTCATCGCAAGCGGTTGCATCTAGTTCCCCTCCTTTTTCATCGTTATCGCTTTTTTTGGGCATTCAGCGGCGCATATTCCGCAACCTTTGCAGTGTGAATATCGAAAGCCAACCATTTTTCCCTCTTCAACGAGGACGGAGTTATCTGGGCAATAAACCCAACACCAAAGGCAATTGATACACTTTTCCTTGTCAACCTCGGGCTTCTGTGACCGCCAATCGCCTGTCTTATATTTTCGGGCACTTCCCGCTTCATCGATTACACCACCCTCGGGATAATCCTTGGATTTTTTTTGTGGATCTCCCATCACATCACCTCGTTGTAAGCCCTCTCGATACTTCTCACATTTTTAGCAGTAACATCCTCCGTAAATTTCCCCGCGAATTTTCTTTCAAGCTCCTTTATAATGCTCTCAAGGGTCACGATGCCTGATATCTTTGCGAGGGCACCGAGCATTGCAGTGTTCGTCAACGGTCTGCCGATCTCCTCGAGGGCGATTTTCGTTGCGTTGACGGTATGTACTTCAAATTTGTCGCCAATGATCGACTTTAGTTTTTCTGGTACATCTGGATAATTTGCTATGACGGCACCATCTGATTTTAATCCTTCTGTAACATCGATTTGTCCTAGTAATGTCGAATCTACAACAACGACATAATCAGGATAATAGACCTGGCTGTGCACCGTAATCGGTTTGTCGGAAATCCTAGCGAACGCTCGGATAGGTGCCCCCATTCTCTCCGGTCCAAATTCAGGAAATGCTTTGATAAACTTCCCTTCACGAAGAGCGGCACCAGCCAAGATTTCGTTTGCTGTAACAACTCCTTGACCACCTCTTCCGTGCCAACGAACCTCAACGGTTCTTGATCGAGTTGCAATATTCAAAGTATACACCCTTGCGTGTCATGGCAATTTAATATATTATTATATTCTCCCGAAAAATTAGAAAATTAGCTAATAATTCGTTCATAAGAGTGTTTCATCTTTTACACTTTCAAAAGACTTTTATGACTTTAAGAAGAAAGCGAAAAACTCGAATGTTAATTTATTAGAACGATGCTGTAGGTTTTCGAGTTTACTAAACTTATTCGGTCAGCAATTACTTTGATTCGAAATTCCGCTTCCCGAATTATCACTTGGCCGCAAATCGTTTTGTATTTATTTGCAAAAACTGTGGGGATTTTTCGTAATTTAAATTCGAAATATCTAACACATAGTATAATTAAGGGAGTTTGAATGAATGAGGAACCATAGGATTTAAACGAGATGTTTGATATGTGGTAGTAAGGACTGATTCGTGAGGTCCATCGAGAGATTGATTCGGAAGGGATAAGATGACTGAGAGGGTAGTGGAAATCTCCGATCTGACAGCAAAGGACATTTCAATCGCTGGTGGGAAGGCTGCCAATCTTGGAGAACTGGCGAATGCGGGATTTAATGTTCCACCGGGATTTGTGCTTACGACTGTTGCTTTCGATTATTTTGTCAAGAAAAATCATCTGCTGGATGTTATCGAATCGGCACTTTCAAATTTAGATGTCTCTAACGATAAACATCTTCAAGATGCATCTCAATCGATAAGAAAAGCATTTGATGAAAGTGCAATCCCAAAGGATCTCGCGGATGAAATTCTGGAGGCGTACAAAAATCTTTTGAGAAAAGAAGGATCCGATTGCCTTGTCGCGGTCAGGTCAAGTGCGACAGCTGAGGATCTTCCTACAGCGAGCTTCGCAGGCCAGCAGGATACCTTCCTGAATGTGGGCAATGCTGAAGAATTGCTTGATAAAATCAAGAAATGTTGGTCATCACTTTATACACCTCGAGCCATTGCATACAGGGCGAGCAAAGGTTTCGGGCATGATCAGGTAAAACTCGCGATTGTTGTTCAGAAAATGATCAACTCGGAGGTTTCAGGTATCATGTTCACCGTTGATCCTAACTCCGAGCTTCCACATATTATTATCGAGGCTGGCTATGGACTAGGAGAGGCGATGGTTGGTGGCAAGGTGACCCCTGATACATATGTCGTCGATAAATTCCACAAGAAGATTCTGAACAAGAGGGTAGCCAAGCAAACCTGGAAATTGGTTAAAGGAGAGAATGGTGAGAGTAAAAAAGAGAATGTTGATGATTTGAGTGCGAGCGCGCAGAAATTGACAGATGAACAGATTCTCGCTCTCGCAGAAATTGGACGAGAGATCGAACTACATTATGATAAACCAATGGATATCGAGTGGTGTATGGAAAATGGGGAAATCTATGTTGTTCAAGCAAGACCTGTTACAACACTCGCTTCGAATAAGAAATCGAAAGAGGAAGATGTGGTAGGAATGAATTCAATGCAGGAAACGACTCACGAAACAAGGACTGAGCAGAAAGTACTCGTCAAAGGACTCGCAGCAAGCCCCGGTGTTGCGCAAGGTCCTGTTAAAATCTACGAAGAAACGATGAGTCTTGATGTCGTGAAGCCCGGTGATGTTCTCGTGACTATCATGACAACTCCCGATATGGTCCCCGCAATGACGAGAGCTTCTGCAATCGTGACGGATGAAGGCGGCATGACGTGTCATGCCGCAATTGTCGCAAGAGAACTGGGCATACCGTGTATTGTTGGTGCAACGAACGCGACGAAAATACTCAGAAATGGGATGTTCGTCACGGTCGATGGTAAAATGGGCATCGTGTACGAGGGTGGTATGACTCCAAAGAAAGAAGAGCTAGTTGTTATTGGTGCACCAGTTGCAAGATCCGTTCCGATCACTGGCACGAAGATCCTCGTTAATATTGGTGTACCACAAAAAGCCGAGGAATACGCAAAGCTCCCTGTACAAGGGGTCGGATTAATGAGAATTGAATTCCTCTTCACTAGCTATGTCGCTGAACATCCCCTTGCGCTCATGGCGCAGGGGCGAGCTAATGAGCTCATTGAGAAACTTGCAGAGGGGATAGGAATCGTTGGGCGTGCATTTTATCCGCGGCCTGTTCTTGTGAGAACCTCTGACTTCAAGACAAACGAATACAGAGAAATGAAAGGTGGAGAGAAGTTTGAACCGCACGAATCGAATCCAATGATTGGCTGGAGGGGTTGTTCGAGGTACATTTCCGACCAATATAGAGAAGCGTTCAAATTGGAACTGCTTGCAGTCAAGAAAGTCAGAGAGGAAATGGGGCTGAAGAACATTTGGATCATGCTGCCATTCGTGAGGACAGTTGAAGAACTGAAGAAGATCACTGAGATGATGGAGGAAGTCGGACTGCACCGCGGAAAGGACTTCAAGCTCTACCTAATGGCTGAAGTCCCTTGTAACATCTTCATGGCCGATGAATTTGCTGATTATTGCGACGGATTTTCGATCGGAAGCAATGATCTAACGCAGCTCATCATGGGTGCTGATAGAGACTCTGACATTCTTGCGAAGATGGGCTATTTCGATGAGAGAAATGAAGCAATCAAGAGGGCAATTGCGCATCTAATCGACGCTGCGCACAAGAAAGGAAAGGTCGTTTCGATTTGCGGCCAGGCTCCGTCGGTTTATCCCGAATTCACCGAGTTCCTTGTCAGGCACGGTATCGATAGTATCAGCCTCAATCCAGATACGGTCATCGAGACAATCAATCTCGTAGCTCAGGTCGAACAAAAGATTATACTCGAGTCGATCAAAAAGAATTGATCTTTCAAATTCCTTGCAATCCAAGTTCGAGGGATCAGGACTCTTCCTTGATCAGCCTAGTCGTCACCTCGACTAGTGGATGATGGGATCCCTCGATGATCTTTACATCATCCATCGTGAGTAATCCTCTTTCCTTTGCCGTCTTTTCCAGACCCAATTCCACGTCAATATTAGGTTCAAGCACAAAAGCTGAAAACTGCCTGACACCCATTGCTCTAGCTGCAAGCACTCGGTGATGGCCATCGATTAATAGATAATAATCTCTTTTCTGTACAACAATTATCGGCTCAACAAGTCCTCTCCTGATTTCAAATTGTCTCCCGCGAAGCTCATCCGCGTACACTTCATGTTGAGTTGGTCTCAACGCCTCAATTGGTATGATTCGTCTCCTAACTGCGATCTTAATCTTATGTTTTGATTCAAGAAAGGTCTTAATCATCAGTACTTTATTCGGGGTTGCGCGTTCGATGTGGGATCTCACAATATCGATATTTGAAATCATTCCAACGAGTTTGCCATCTTTGTCAACAACTGGAAGATTTCTAAGACCGTATCTGAAAAGAATTCTTGCGGCATCGTCAATATCCATTTCTGGGTTGACGCTGATCGTACCCCTTCTGATGATATCTCTGATCTTCGCTTGCGGTCTCGAAGCGGCTCTGAGGAGTTCTTTTGCCGTCACGAAGCCAACAAGCCTTCCGTTTTCTGCAACAGGCAACCCATGGAATTCTGTCGAAATCAGCCTCTTTGTAGCTTCTTCAACCGTGAAATCTGGTGGGACTGAAACAACATTCTTGACCATATAGTCTTCAACTCTGATTTTCTTGTCCATTATTATCTGTCATACTAATTAAGCCAAAGCTTCATAAAACTACTGACACTGATTTGAAAAAATCTTCATCACCGATCTCGTTTCCATCGAAAGAAAGACTGGCCATGAAGGCCTAAGGAATAAATATATCATACTTGTTGAAGGTTTCCTATCGCAATGCCCCGGTAGTGTAGTGGCCTATCATCCGGGCCTGTCGTTTCCTTCAAGGAAACAGAAAGCCCGGGACTCGGGTTCAAATCCCGACCGGGGCGCTCTTCTATTTTGGACTCTCTATTTTTCATTTGATCAAGTTGAAGCCGACTCTTTCAACCTTTAATCGACGAAATAAAATTTCATAAAAAGAATCGATTTATCTATAAAAGTTTTGAGATCTTGACTGTACTATTGTTTTTTAAACTCATTAATTCTTAACTTTGTGATCAAAGAGAATTCTAATGGGTTTGGGGAAAGATTATTGAACCTCATTTCTTAATCATCCCCCGTGCGAGAACTTCTGCATGCAAAAATACACAGAGCAACTGTGACACATGTCGAACCAGATTACATCGGAAGTATTGGTATCGATAGAACTCTTCTTGAAAAGGCTGATATCTGGGCTGGGGAGAAAGTCCTAGTCTCGGATCTTAACAACGGTGCTAGATTTGAGACTTACGTGGTCGAAGAAGAAGCTGATTCTGGAATTATTGCAGTAAATGGAGCCGCGGCACATCTTGTAAGAAAGGGAGATAAAGTCATCATTATGGCTTTTGAACTTTCTAAATTTCCATTGAAGGCAAAAATCGTGCTCGTCGATGATAGGAATCGATTCGTGAAATACCTTTAGTCGTTTTGATCTCCTAAAAATCTCTGAAGACTTAAATGTCAAAAATGCATACTGTATTTATTTCATGAGGGAAAAATTGTTTGAGGCGTAAAATCGCCTTTGCTGGGGTTACGGAGGGAGAAGATTCACCTATCGATTTACACGGATGGAGGCTCAAGGGGTAACCCGGGACCTGCGGCTTATGCGGTTATCATCGTAGATGAAAAAGGAATGATTCTCAAAGAGTTCTCAGGATTCATTCGCACTGCCACAAATAACGAGGCGGAATATCACGGCCTGATTGCGGCTTTAGAGGAAGCGAGAAGACTAGGAGCTGATGAAGTGAGCATCTTCATGGATAGTGAGCTTGTTGTTAATCAGATAAACCGAAAGTACGCAATTAAAGCTTCAAATTTATATCCCCTGGCGAGAGAGGTTTTTTCAAAATTAATGAATTTCAAGAGGTATTCACTTCATCATGTTAACCGCGAGAATCCGATGATTCGTCGGGCTGATGCCCTCGTTAATTTGAAACTTGATGATCATGCCAAAAAATGAATTAGCATACGAAGTGGCGATTACGATGTATTTCAACCCAAAAAAGTGTTTTTTAATTTTAATCGCTTTTTTATCAATAAAATGACAAAATGACCTCATTAATTAGGGTATAGATTAATATAGGGGCGCTCGTGTTGATCAACTGGCGTCTGAGGGGCGGCTCAACTTTCCTCCTAAGCGTTTTTTTGTGTCCCCACCAGCAGCCTCAGGCGCTATTCCCCTTGCATGTGCCAACCATTCCGTGAGTTCTGTGATTGCAATTGGAACCTGTTCACCAGTGTCCATATCTCTCAATAAAACGATGTTCTTCTCCATCTCTCTCTCACCGAGAATGATCGCGTAGCGCACCCCAATTGATGCAGCGTATTTCAGATTCTTTTGGAGACTTCTTCTCATTAAATCTACATCTGTAGAGATTTCGTTGCTCCGCAATCTGGCGGTGATTTCAAATGCTTTCCCACGCAGCTCCTCGGTCAGCGGGATGACGTAAACATCAACTCTCTTCTTTGGAATCTCGATTTTTTGTTTTTCGAGGGCAATAAGCGTACGATCGAATCCGATCGCGAATCCTGTTGAGAAGACTTTTTCGCCGCCGAATAATTCGGCAAGCGAATAAGAACCCCCGCCACAAACCTGCTTCTCAGCTCCGAGACTTGGCACCTCAATCTCAAAAACCACACCGGTATAATAATCGAGTCCTCTTACCACCCCAAGATCTACAAGCAAGTTCTCAATTCCCAAAATTTCAAGGATCTCGATTACTTGGCTCAAATATTCCTTCGCTTCCCCTTTGAAGCTTTGCAATTCCTTAAGCACAGATTGCTGTCCCGAAATCTTGGTGATTCCGATGATTTCCTTTATTGATGCTTCGCTCATACCTTTTTCTTCCATCACTACGCGTGCTTCGTCGTACATTTTCTTGTCAAGTTTTTGAAGGATGAGAGATGCATTCTCACCTTCGACCCCTTCTTTTCTAAGAATGTCCCTCAAAATGCCAATGTGGCCAATCCGGACTTTGTAGTCCCTGAGACCAATTTTTTTCATAATAGACGAGGCGAGTGAGATGATCTCAGCATCTGATTCTGGATTCTTCGCGCCGATTAGCTCAGCGCCAAATTGGTAAAACTCTCGGAATCTTCCGCTCTGAGGTCTTTCGTATCTGAAACAAGGTCCCATGTAATACAGTTTTAGAGGCCTGGGCATATCTGTGAGTTCATTGACGAAGAATCTCATGACAGGCGCGGTGAGTTCTGGGCGGAGCGTAAGTTCACGTCCTCCTTTGTCCTTAAAAGCATACATTTCTTCAAGGATACCAGGACCTGACTTTATTGTAAACAGCTCAGCGTGCTCAAAGATAGGGGTTGCGATCTCCCTGAAACCGAAAATCTCCGCTTCTTTTCTCATGAGGCTCTCGATGTAGCGCCTCTTTTCCATTTCATCAGGAGCGAAATCCCTTGTGCCTCTTGGACGCTGAATCATCTGGTCCACATTGAAAAGGCATTAAATAATGCTTTCTCATCGCCTTTATTCGTTCTATCACACCTGCCGAAGCGCCTGATCTAGGTCAACCATTAGATCCTCGGGGTCTTCAATACCAATTGAGAGGCGAATGAGTGAGTCTTTGATGCCGAGTTGCTCTCTCTCCAATTTTGACAATGCGGCATGGGAAGTATTCACAGGCATGCTTGCAAGAGACTCCACACCACCAAGGCTCGTCGCCCTCTTTATCAGGCGAAGGGATTTTAATACGGTTTCTGCCTCCTTTCGCCCACCAGCAACTTCGAAACTGACCATCCCACTGAATCCACGCATAAGGCTTTTCGCAAGTGCATGTTGGGGATGTGACTCAAGCCCTGGATAGTACACTCTTTCAACTTTCGTATGTGCTTCGAGATATTGCGCAATTGCGCTGCCATTTTCATTGTGTTTCTTCATTCTCACAGCGAGCGTTTTCAATCCTCTTAAAAGAAGAAATGCACCGAACGGATCAAGAACGCCACCCATAACGATTCGCTTTTTTGCAATCTCATTGATGAACGACTCCCTTCCAACGACAGCCCCCGCGATAAGGTCTGAATGGCCATTGAGGTATTTCGTGCAGCTGTGGATCACAATATCAACACCCATACCAATCGGGTTTTGATTCACTGGTGTGGCGAATGTGTTGTCCGCAATCACAATTGCTCCGGTTTTATGAGCTGCCTCGACAATTTTCGGAATGTCCACAATCTTAAGCATCGGGTTTGTTGGTGACTCAATGTAAACGATCTTCGGCGACTCATTAATCGCGTCAAGAATCTCCGTAGTATTTGAAGAATCGACGAATCGGACCGAAATGCCCATCCTCGGCAATTCATTTTTCATAAAAGAAAAGGTCCCACCGTAAATGTCTCTAACTGAGACGACATGATCACCTTTCTTGAGGAAAGTCAGTAATGTTGTCGTAATTGCAGCCATTCCAGATGAAAAGGCTAAACCCTTTTCAGCACCCTCAAGTGCTGCGATCTTGTCCTCTGCTGCTCTCGTTGTTGGATTCCCATATCTTGTGTAAATGTATGATCCATCTGGTACTTGCCCTTCCCATGTTCTCTCATCTTCCGTAGGAAAAAAGAAGGTGGATGTCTGGAAAATAGGAGTGGTCACTGCACCGTGAACTTCGTTTATTCGCTCGCCTGCATGAACGGCGATTGTTGAAAGTCCAATCCTCATTTCTTCGCGTTTTTCCATTCTTGATCACGCACCTATCTACGAAATTGAAGGATTTTCATTTATTTGGAATCTCGTTCTTTTGTTCTCACGATAACAATCGAAAGAATATCTTCATCCTCAAGCTTGTGATCGAGACCAACCATTTGTCCTGGGAATTTGGCGCTCTTCCCCCAGACATTTGCATACCTGAAATTCTTTCGAAATGTCCGGTGAATGTGATCACAAACATCGCCAACTGTGCTACCCCTTCTTATCACGAGCGGCTCATCCAGATCTGGCTCTCCTCCCTGTGGTTTCAAATAAATTCGGATGAGGTCGAGGCTTTCAAATATCTTATCTTTTAATTCCTCAAGTCCAAGGCCCTTTTCCGCAGAAATGAACACTGGTGAAAATGAGGAAAGTCTTCTTCTGATGTTCTCGAGTTCGTCTTTCATCGCGAGATCGATCTTGTTTACCGCGGCGATCGCTTTCACATATACTCTATTACCCACGAGGACGTCAATGAGCTGATCTGCTGTTATGTCCTCTCTGATGATGACCTCAGCATTAACAAACCCGTATTCCGATACAATCGCTTTCGCTGTTCCTTCGTCAATACTCCTAAGTTTCACTGTTGACTTGACGGAAATTCCACCCTTATCGAGTTTTGTGACGACAACATCTGGCGGCTTCTGATTGAGTCTAATACCAGCATTCTCTAATTCCCTGATCAGTATCTCCACCTGCGTTTCATAAATATCCAGCAGTAAGAGAATAAGGTCTGCAGATCGCACAACGGAGAGGACCTCTCTACCCCTGCCCTTCCCTTTTGATGCATCTTTAATTAAGCCAGGAAGATCGAGAATCTGGATCTTTGCGCCTCTATGATACAGCATCCCTGGAACAACATCGAGTGTTGTAAAATGGTAATCTCCGATCTCGCTCTGCGCGTTTGTCAATTTGTTGAGGAGAGTCGACTTTCCTACGCTCGGAAACCCGATGAGCGCTACTGTCGCATTTCCAGATTTCCGCACACCATATCCTTGCCCTCCAGTTGCCTTCGATCTGCGCTTTTCCAGTTCAGCTTTGAGCCTTGCAAGCTTGGCTTTTAATCGCCCAATATGTTGCTGTGTTGCCTTATTATAATCAGTTGAAGCGATCTCTTCCTCAATTGCCTTGATCTGCTCTTCAATCGTGCTAGCCATAGACCATCACCGACCAGCGTAAATTCTTGTTCCTGCTTTTCCAGAAAGCGCTTCTTCAATAAGACCAGGTGATGTGATGACCACCAATTCCCCACCGGATTTTAGAAAATCAATCGAAGCCTCGATTTTCGGCCCCATCGTTCCCGGAGGAAACTGTTTTTCTTCGAAATATTCTACGATTTCTTCAAGGGACACTCTTTCAAGGGGATGTGCCTGATCGGTTCCGAAGTCGACATAAACATGGTCAATGTCCGTGAGAAAAATCAAAGTTTTCTCTCCGATGTCTCGAGCGAGAACTGATGCGGCAAAATCTTTATCGACGACAGCTTCCACTCCCTCATATCCAAAGTTCTTCTTGATGACTGGTATTCCACCTCCTCCAGCGGCGATGACAACCTCTTTTTGTCGTTTCCTCCCTAAAACGAGATTCCTGATTGTACTAGCTTCGAGAATCGAAATCGGACGGGGAGAGGGAACAACTCTTCGATATCCTCCTCTTTTGATATCTTCTACGAGCGTCCAGCCTCTTTTAATTCTCAAGTCTTCTGCCTCTTCTTGAGAATAGTAGGGCCCGATAGGCTTCGTTGGGTTTTTAAACGCAGGATCTCTTGGATCTACGAGCACACGCGTGATCATGCAAGTTACAGTTCTTTCAATTTTATGTTTTGCCAGAGCGGCGGTCAGTGAGTGTTGGATGAGGTACCCGAGAAGTCCCTGGGATTCAGCGACACACACATCGAGAGGCATCGATGGAATCTCTGTTTTGCAGAGCTCATTTTGCAACAAAATGTTACCAACTTGAGGCCCATTTCCATGAATTATTACGAGGTCATATCCATTTTTTATCAATCTAGCTAAGTGGAAGCATGTCGCATCAAGGTTTCTAAGCTGATTTTCTAGTGTTGCCTCCTCACCAGCTTTTAGAATCGCATTTCCTCCGATCGCTACGACCGCCGTTTTCATGAATTCCCTCAGTTAAAAGAGAGTTTTCGCATCACTCACTCTTTATATATTACTTATCAGCACCTACTCCATAAAACAACTTTTCCACCGAATGAGATGACGATTCCTTTCGAATGGAATGCGAGACATTTCTGGTATTGCAGATTTATTCTTGGGAAGTATGTTTAAATAAAGTTGATTCCCATAATGTGGTCTGCCGTTAGCTCCAAAAATTGCCTAGTCCTTTTTTTCGCATGAGGTCTTTTTCATACAAAATACGATAGTATATTCACTGAAATATAAATGAAAATGATTCGAAAATAAGTTCACGCTGTTCGCTGTTTTGAAAATTTGAGTGTTAAATATATTCTTATTGCTTTTTTTTTCAAAAATAGGGATCGTGAGAAAGTAGTTACTTTATGGAACAGCTAATATTCCTATCAAATGCTATCAGGAAACCTAAAATAGCGTCATTCATTATACCGAAGTAATGAGTTTCACGGAAGAACTAAAAAAACAGCTTGCGGCTTTTAAGAAGAAGAAGTACGCACTTCCTATAATCATGGTTCTGACAATTATTGTATCAGCTGCACTTCTTCTATTTCTATGGTATTATCTTTGCTTTATTTCAATCGCAATTGCGCTGATTACATACGGTCTTCCCAAATATTTCGGTTTAACAAGTCTCAAGAAACTGGCAATTTTCGGAATCTTGTCATTTTTGATTCTTGGAGTTTCTTTCGGTGTTAAGAATTATTATGACATCACCGGATATGGAGGAGCTATCGTAAGTTCCGAAGACGGGTTTCTTGTGAATGGAACAGTGACGCCATACCGCGGAAATGCATCAACGGTTTATCACTTTGAGGTCACTCTGATCAATGGAACAAACGAAAGTATTGTGCAAGTTAACATCACTGACCTTTGGACATATACTTCGCCTCTGATTATTAACATGACACCAAAGCAAGAGGTCGACAACGGATACGTTTTTTCCACCAATGTATCACTCTGGGAAGGGCTCTTTGAGTATCAATTCTCTTCGAACGGAACCAAGACTATTTGGGGTCTCGGCCCCCTTAGCATTCCTGATGGGATTCTATTTCAGCAACTTCTTTACACTCGTCTCCTGATCGTTTTCCTTCAGATAGGCGTTCTTTTCTATCTGTTTCTCGCCTTGTCCTGGTGGATGGAGACATCAAAAGCGAGAAGGGAACAAATTAGAAAGGAAAGAGAAGAAGGAAAGATCGATGAGAAAAAGGCTCAGGATGAGGTAGGAGGAACAGGGAAAGTGGGCAAAGGGAAAACTGTGGAAAAATTCGTGTGCTCTGAATGCGGTGCTGAAGTTCCTCCCGATGCGAAGAAATGTCCTCAGTGTGGAGAGCCGTTCGAGGACGAAGAAGACGAAATGATATGCGCTGATTGTGGAGCAAAAGTCAAGCAATCAGATAAGAAATGCTGGAATTGTGGCAAGGAATTCAAGGATTGATAAATTTCGATCTCCTGTGGATAATCTTTATTTATGACCTCAAGAATAATACAGCTGGGATGCACGAAGCAAATCTTTAGAAATTTAAGGGATATAGTATGGCTTCTATTGCTGAGCAACTCGCAAAGAAACAAAGGGAAATATCAGTTTCGGAGTTCTTCGAGAGGAATCGCCAAATCCTTGGCTTCGATTCGCCGACGAAATCCTTGTTAATGGCTGTGAAGGAGGCCGTAGATAATTCACTCGATGCTTGCGAAGAAGCGTCAATACTCCCTGAGATCATAGTTGATATAAGGAGAACGGATCAAAATGAATTCAAGATTACCGTCGAGGACAACGGCCCCGGCATCGTTCCGAAGGTTATCCCCAATGTCTTCGGCAAGCTATTATACGGCTCGCGTTTCCACTCACTTCGCCAGGCACGGGGCCAACAAGGCATAGGGATTTCCGCAGCAGTCTTGTATAGTCAGATGACAACTGGAAGACCAGCTATTGTCACATCAAAAACGGAAAAAAATGAGCCCGCCGCAAAAATGGAGATCAAAATCAATACAAGAAAGAATGAGCCAGATGTTCTCAGTAGAGAATTTATCATTTGGGACGAGAAGGAACATGGAACAAGAATCGAAATGTGGCTGGAAGGACGCTATGTCTCGGGAAAGCAATCCGTACTCGAGTACCTGAGACAAACGGCTATCGTTAATCCACACGCAACAATTATTTTCAACGATCCCGATGGCAAAAAATATATTTTTCAAAGGGCAACGGACAAACTCCCACCGCCAACGCGCGAAATCCGACCGCATCCACACGGTATTGAATTGGGTATGCTTATCAACATGGCAAAATCGACGAAGGAAACTAAACTCCTCAGTTTCCTTAAGAACGAGTTCAACAGGATAAGTGATCGTGCTGCGAAGGAGATATGTGAGAAGGCGTGGTTGAGTGGAGATTCAAAACCTCAAGAATTGACACTCGAGCAGTACAAACAGCTACTTGATGCAATGTCCCAGGTGCGAATTCAATCGCCTCCGACAGACTGTCTTTCTCCGATCGGTGAAACGCTGATTCGAAAGGGACTCAAGAATGTTCTTGAGGAGTATAAACCGGAATTCTATGCTCCGCCAGTGACTAGGCAGCCTCGAGTTTATTCTGGGAATCCCTTCGTCGTTGAGGTCGGAATCGTCTACGGTGGGAATTTACCATGCGATCAACCAGTCACAATTCTGAGGTTCGCAAATCGAGTTCCGCTTCTTTACCAGCAGGGTGCATGTGTAATCACGAAGGCTATCGAGACAATGGACTGGAGAAGATACGGTTTTGAACAACGAGGAGGCGAAGGCATTCCATATGGACCAGCTATTATTCTTGTACACGTCGCATCTACAAAGATTCCGTTTACCTCTGAAGCAAAGGAAGCGATTGCAAATATTCCAGAATTTCTCGAAGAAATTCAACTTGCATTGAAGGCGTGCGCGAGGAAACTGAAGACTCACCTACATAAGAAAGAAATGAAGGGGAAGACTCGCGCTAAGTTTGAAATCGTCCAGGAGATTCTCCCGCTGATTGCTGAGAAATGTTCGAAAATCGTCGGGAAAGAAGTGCCGTCATTGAAAGGAACGATTACTAAGATTATGAACGTTGTCTGGATAGAAGACTCCGTGACTTATGAAAACAACCGACATAGGGTGAAGATTATAGTTTATAATTATACACCAAAGACGCAGAGTTTGTTTCTTCACGTTGTCATCCCCGCTGAGTCGTTGGATACGAATAGCATCCTACCCAAACCGTCAGAGATTAGAGAAAACAGCAAATTGACCTGGAAGCTAGACCGCATACCGTCAACCGATCAGGTTGAAATCTCGTTCGAACTGATCGGACTGGACCCCGAGAGTTATGATGAGAATGAGATCTATGTAAGCGCAATCAACCCAGTTCTTGTTATCGGTGCGGATCCATTGCCAGGTGACTGGGATCTTGAAGACATGAAGATCGAAGAGATCGATGTATGTGCGGAGAGTGAGATCGCAGAGGAAGAGGAAGAAGAAATCGATTACGATGAAGAGGGGGAAGTGTTAAGTGACGAGTAGTGAAAGGCATGGCGAAGCATTAGACAGATTGTACGAAATCGCGAATTCGATCTACGATCAGATCAGTGCAGGAAAAATTCCAAAGATGTTGATTCCTTTAAGAACTAAAGGAAATATCAAATTCGATCCCAAACTCGGCGTTTGGAAATACGGTAAAGCGATGGGTGCCCGAACAGCTAAGAAAACAAGAGGTGCCCAGATGCTTCTTCGCACGATGTTTGTTCTTGAATTCATTGAGGACATGATCGCAAATAACAAGTCTTCAACTCTGAGAGAGATGTATTATATCTCTGAAGGATGGGGGAAAGCAAAGTTCTCATCACAAGATGAATCAAATTTACTGGCTGAGGATCTGGAAATTGTCACTAAATGCCTAAGGGAGGATTTCAAACTGAGACCCGAAGAAAACGGTGCGAGTGTCATCGGAGACTTGACAATCACGGAAGTCGACAGGAAGGGCAAGCTAAAACGAATTAACTGTAGAGATGATGTTGGAGATTCCGGTTACAGTATTCCATATAATGTTGAAAAAGAGAAAATAGAATTAATCGAGACTAGCGCAAAATTCGTCATAGCGATTGAAACTGGCGGTATGTTTGACCGACTAGTTGAAAACGGATTTGATGAAAAGTTCGACGCGCTCCTTGTTCATCTTAAAGGACAACCTGCGAGAAGTACAAGGCGATTCATCAAACGGCTCAATGAGGAGCTACAATTGCCTGTCGTTGTATTCACCGATGGAGATCCATGGTCCTTCAGGATTTTCGCATCAGTCGCCTACGGCGCAATCAAGACTGCACATATTTCGGAATATCTTGCGACGCCCACCGCTGAGTTCATCGGCATCACTGCATCAGACATCATCAATTATGATCTCCCAACGGACAAATTGACGGATATGGATATCCGTGCATTGAATGCTGAGCTCAATGATCCGAGATTTAATGACGAATTCTGGCGAAATGAAATCGAGACGATGCTTGAAATTGGAAAGAAGGCGGAGCAGCAGGCATTAGCAAAATATGGATTAGATTATGTAACAGATACGTACTTGCCTGAAAAGCTAACAGAACTCGGTATCATTTGATCGACACTGATCGATCTTTCCTGCTTTAGGTTTGTATATAATTGGTCATCTTGTACGCAAAACGCTCTCAATTCTTGCGAGCACAAATTTCTTATCGAGTGTCGAAAAGAAATAGCCTAGTCGCGGTCCTGAAGATCTTTTGATGAAGATCTGGTAGAGGAGTTGGAATGCCTTTGATGCAGGTAGTCCACTCGTTTTAGCGCAACCGTATATACTATTGTGTATTGTATCTGCCTCCCAATCGATGTCTCTTAACGCTGCATTAAGACAAGTTAAAAAAGCGCTTTCCGTATCGTCCAATTTTATATTTGGCGTGTCCATTGTTAGCGAGAATTTTACCTCATCGGGTGCAAAGTGCTGAAGCCAATATTTCACGCATTGCACCCTCTCCCATAACACTTCTGCATCAAATTGTGAGATCTCGGAGATGTGTTCAGTCCTCTTTAGAATCTCAATCACTCCTTCGAACGAATCGGCAATCTGGACCACGTTGACGAGATGTCGATACGGAACCTGAAGTGGCATCTGAGTTCTGACGAATTTCGGTTGGGCGAGTTCGTAAGCACGGAGTAAATCCAGTTCCTTCTCCTCCGCTCCTCCTTTGTAGTATAGTCTTTCAATTCTATCGTATTCATCAACCATATCTAGAATCCCGAATCCAGGATCATAATCGATGTGACGATCTGGATTATATCGGAGGATTGTGAAACTCAGGACGGGTGCAGGCGTAATTTTGAGGGCGTCAATTCCCGTAATTACGGAACCTGTTGACTTGTGCATCTGCCCTTTACCCTTAAGCTGTACAAATTCATAGGGCACGGGAAATGGCGGCTTGATTCCAAAAATCTCCTGAGCGAATCTCACGCCGGTGTCGTATGATCCGCCTGCAGCTGCGTGATCCTTCCCAAACGGTTCACAAGTAACGCCGAAAATTTTCCACTTTGCTGCCCATTCAATCCGCCAGGGAAGCTTCCCATCATCCTTCCTGATGTCTGCTTTACCATCATTCCCGCACTTGCACCGATAGTAAACGAATGGGCGCTCATATCGAAGAATTTCAACATCAGCAAATTTACCACAGGAGCTGCACCGTGGATTATATGGGAAATAGTCGTCCGAGATTTCTCTTTTTGTGACCTCTCGCAAGATCTCAACAATCTTCATTTTAGCATTGATGACCGTGTCGATTGCATCAGCGAATATGCCTTTCGCATACAATTCATGAGTCCAGTATATCTCCGGCTTTATTCCAAGGACGTCCAGTGCTTCAAGGAATGGCTGAATGAAATGATGAGCGTAGTTCTTGTGGGATCCACACGGACACTTCACATGACTGAGTGGTCTACCTACCTCATCCTCGAAATCCTCAGGGAGAAAGGGATATCTTTTTCGCAATGGATCGAAGGAATCGATGAGATAAATGAGTCTTGCCTTCGCTCCAAGACCTGTGAGGGCCTTTTGGATCGCGCTAGCGGTAATTGCCTCTCTCAAGCTACCAACATGAATGAAACCAGAGGGACTTATCCCTGTGGAAATAAGATGGTTGTCTGCCGTTGAGATGAGGGATCTCGCAATCACGTCTGCCCAGTGCATCGTACCGAGACAGAAGAATCTATCGTCAAAATATAAATCTATGGACAGTACGCACCTTGAATCAATCATGTTTTTATCATCAATTACATAAGTTGCAAAGTGAGCTCATTGACAATCTATAAATACGACAATGAAAAATGGGAGGGATGTATGCCAAAGAAAAAAAGTGAGGGTTTTCAATCGGCAGCAGGATTAATAAGATATTTTGAATCGGAAGATGAAAAAGCGATAAAGATCAATCCTTGGTTTGTTATCGGAATGGCAATTGCTCTTGTCGTTCTGGTCGAACTTCTTAGAAGTCTCTTTCCAACCTGATCTTTTGTGTTTTTGTGTTGATGTCGTTTTCTGGCCAGTGTCAAATTCCAATTCTTCTTAGATTATGTCTTAAGGTCTTCTCTCGGCGGTGAAAAGACATCGATCGCAATCGAGTCTTCGAGAACCTCGACTTCATGTTCCACATTAGGCTCTATCCAATATCCGTCACCCTGAGTTAAAATGCTAATCTGGCCGCCGATTGAGATCTTTAGTTTCCCTTTTTGCACATAACCAATCTGCTCATGAGGATGTTTGTGTGCGGGAATCGTTGCACCCTTCTCTAACACAAATTCAATGATCTGACATTTTTGTCCACACACGACCATTCTTCTTGTTATCTTATCAGTGACTCTTGCAATTTTTGTATCTACGGCACGCGTAATCATGGTAATCCACCGGCTGAGATATCGGGGAACATGATTTTCTAATCTTCGAAATTGATTATTTGAAAAGAAGTGCCAATGCGAATTACAGGATTATGCGGACGAGAAGCTATCTCAATTATTTCAAACGAAATCGTACATTGGGAAATATTCATTAGAGGATAGATTCGTTTACTCATTGTCGAGTTATTGAGATGATCATTATGATGAATGGAAAACAGTATCTGGATAGCTTACGCAGAATGAAGACAGAAGCGTATGTTTTTGGAGAAAGAATAGAGAACGTGGCTGATCATCCGTTTACATGGGAACATGCCAACGCAGTCGCGATGACCTATGAGCTAGCCCATGATCCTCAGTATTCAGATCTGATGACTGCCAAATCCCATCTAACGGGAAAAACGATCAATCGTTTCACACATATCCATCAAAGTACAGAAGATCTTGTGAAGAAAGTCAAAATGTTGCGGCTTCTTGGGAGAAAAACTGGCTCGTGTTTCCAAAGGTGCGTTGGCTTGGACGCGATGAACGCTCTATACACAACAACATTCGAAATGGATCAGAAACTTGGAACCGATTATTTTGAAAGATTGAAACGGTTTGTCTTGAAAGTTCAGGAAGAGGACCTCATGATCGGGGGAGCAATGACAGATGTAAAAGGGAATCGAGGGTTGCGGCCATCCCAGCAAGCCGATCCAGATATGTTCGTCCATATCGTTGAGAGACGAGAGGATGGAATCGTCGTTAGAGGAGCAAAAGCCCATCAAACGGGATCGGTCAATTCGCACATGATGTTGATCATGCCAACACTCAATATGACTGCGGACGATATCGATTATGCAGTTTCTTTTGCCGTCCCCTCTGATGAAAAGGGAGTTATTCACATTTTAGGGCGACAAACCAATGATACAAGGAAATTTGAGAGAACTCTTGATCGAGGGAACATCGGATACGGCATTGTCGGTGGAGAAGCACTTGTCATCTTCGATGATGTCTTCATTCCGAATGAGAGAGTTTTCATGGCCGGGGAATTCGAGTTTTCTGGTATGTTGGTGGAGAGATTCGCCTCCTACCACAGACAAAATTACGGCGCGTGTAAAACTGGTATTAGCGATGTGATCATTGGCGCGAGCGCTGCCCTCGCCGATGCTCACGGAATTCAAGATGCTTCTCATGTTAGAGATAAGCTCACGGAAATGATTCATCTGACGGAGACGCTTTATTGCTGTTCCATCGCTTGTTCTGGTGAGGGATTCAAAACGAAGTCTGGGGCATATATGGTCGATCCTTTACTAGCAAATGTCGCAAAGCAAAATGTAACTCGTTTTATGTACGAAATAGGAAGACTCGCTCAGGATCTGGCAGGCGGGATTGTCGCAACATTGCCATCGCAGAAGGATTTCCAGAATCCCAAGCTGAATCAGTATCTTCAGAAGTACCTCAAAGCAAAAGAGGGTGTATCGGTGGAAGAAAGAGCGAGGCTAATACGTTTGATAGAAAACATCTCGACTGGGACCGCCCTCATCGAATCAATGCATGGCGCTGGTTCTCCACAAGCGCAGCGGATCATGATCTTAAGGCAGGGAAATCTCGCAGCGAAAGCTGAATACGCGCGTGTTCTTTCTGGCATCAAGGATGATGAAGTTTTGAAGAGAATCAGGGACTCAAAGTGATTTCGTAGAAACTTTTTAAAAGATTGGAGGCAGACGATCTTTGTCTGCCCCGAAACCCTTATATGTTGTCTATTTGATTTCCGCCCCCATGTGCGCTTTTATGTCTATGCATCTGGAAGATGAAGCAGAAAGGAAGACACTTGCTTATATTATGAAGGCTGAAGTGCCACTTGACATTGTCGTGAAGAAGTGGAGCAGGGTACCGGCGAATCACAAGGAATGGCTCTGGGGTAAGATTTCTTCAAAGATTGAGAGCGATCCTAATATTACACAAGAACAAAAAGCAAGATACGAAGAGGTCAAGAAAGCGCTCAAATTCTAGCGTCCATTGGCCTCTGGAAATCTCTTATTTTATTATTCTATATTAACGAGAATGAATTTTTTGATTGTGATTTATAATGAATATTCCCCAAAATTTATTTTATAATTAATGGTTAAATAACAAAAGTTAGGAAGCAGTGGATGTTAATCCACTGCTAAAGGATTTTAAGGCCTCACCGCGATCTTGCCTGGTGAAAGCTTCTTTTCTTGCCTTATTATTTGGTTCGGAAGATCCTCGAGTGGTGCGATTTCCGCGCAGATCTCCCCAAATGGAATTCCCATCTTCTTTGCCTTGGCCATCACAGCCATCGCGGTTCTGTATTCGAACCTTGAGTACCCCCAGCTTCCGAACACATTGACTTCCTTGTTGCAGAAATCAACATGCGGGTTCACACTGGTTTCTCCGGTGTTTGTGAAGTGACCCATTTCAACAACAGTTCCGCCACGTCTCACAAGCTTGAAAGCTTCAGAGAATGCGGCAGGAACTCCAGTTGCCTCAATGACGACGTCCGCACCAATGCCATTTGTCAGTTCCATAATCTTTTCCACGCGGTCTTCGGTTGTTGGATACTCCTTCATACTGATGACTTCAGTTGCACCCATCTTCTTTGCCTGCTCCAATCTGCTCGGCACAATGTCGATGCCTATAATGTTTGTCATACCATACACATTACTAACAACCGTGTGGCACTGACCAATTGGACCAAGTCCTTGGATAACGACTGTCTGTGATGGGTCAACTCCTTCACCTGCATGGGCGCAGTCCGTTCCACCTGCTTGTGCTCTCTTAAATGTTCTCGTCGCTACAGCCATTGGCTCCACGAGCACCATTTCCTTCTCACTCAGGCCTGGTGGGAACTTGAAAACTGGCATCTGCTTCGGGATGTAAACCATCTCAGCGAATCCGCCCCATAGGTGTGGTGGGTCGTTTGCAGTATGTACGCTAATCCCCACAACGTCCATGTTCATGCATAGGCTTTCTCGACCTGGTGTGTTGTGACAGAACCAGCACTCGCCGCACTTCGCGAGGCATGTAGCTATATAGTCGCCTTCTTCAAGCGGCTTCCCCGTGTAATCGACTTTGACGCCTTTGCCGAGCTCGCGGACAGTTCCAAACCACTCGTGTCCAAGGATGTGTGGCAACGGTACTGGTAGTCTTCCGTAAATGATATGCGTGTCTGTACCACAAACTCCGCAGAGTTTCACGTCAGCAACGATATCACCGGGTTTTGCCTTAGGAACTGGGAAGTCCATCATTTTGAGATTCTCGGGGCCTCCCGCTTTTGTTAAAACCATGGCTTTTACCATATTTTACCCCCTGTAAATCCTTATTCAATTCGACGCTTATCAATGTTTCGAAAACTACGTTATATGTTTACTGAATTGTACTTCGAAATACGAAATTTCGATACGGCAATGATACCAAGACGTTTACTGGAAGTTATTCTTTTTAAAAAAAAAGATGACTGAGGTGAGTTAATGCATCGAATTGTGTCTAAACACTCGAATTAATTTTAATTCTCGCTTCGATGTAAATCAAGATTTGAATTGAAAGGAGATCATCTTTTCTTTAGCGTTTCCTTTGCGATTCTTGATGCGACGTAAACTGCAAAATCTACGACTGGTAGATCACATGAAGCCTCGCTAAGGTTTGTCTTGCAAAACGGACATGGCGTAACTATCAGTTTGGCGCCAGTTTTCTTTGCCTCTTCTACTCGTTTCTCACCAATTTTTTTGGCAACTTCACCAAAGGCTGCCTTCACACCGCCGCCCGCACCGCAGCACAAGGAATCCTCTTTGTTGTGTTCCATTTCAACAAGAGTGGCTATTTTACTCAGTACCCTCCTTGGTGCGTCGTAAACACCCATATGTTTTCCCAAGTGGCAAGGATCGTGATAAGTTATCTTTTCACGGCTTCTTTTCACTTCCAGTTTTCCTTCAGCTAGAAGTCTATCCACAAATTCTGTGATGTGTAAGACTTCAATCCCATCCATATGGTACTCTTTTTTTAGCGTTCTGTAGCAGCCCGCGCACGATGTAATGATCGTTTTTATACCATTTTCTTTGAATATCTTGATGTTATGTTCCTTTAGTTGCTCAGCTTCCTCGATAAAACCCGTTCTTCTCAATACGGATCCACAACACCATTCATCCTCCCCCAAAACTCTGTATTTAATTCCGGCTGCGTCGAGTATGTCCATTGTTGCTATGACCGTATCGGGACTTCTAAACGCTGCGGTGCATCCAATGAAATAAAGGATATCTGTACTCTCCGGCATCCTTCTAAATTTATTCCTGTCAGCATTCCTTTCCCCGTATGGGTTGTGCTCAGTGTTCATCCTTTCAAGAAGCTTTCGGTGTTTCTCTGGATTGAGTCCACGTTTTGCAAATTCTTCTCTAGCAGCCTCGATAATTTCTACAGTCTTGACGCCAGGAGGACATCGTTGTTCACAATCTCCACATGTAGTGCACGTGAATAGACGATTCGCCGCTTCCTCACTGATTTTGATGTCGCCGTCAAGCACAGCCTTAATAAATGTCATTCTACCGCGGGCAGTCGCGGAATCCCAGCCGATTTCCCTAAATGAAGGGCAGTTTGCTTTGCAGAATCCGCATCTAATGCAGTATTCAAGTGTGTCCCTGTATTTCTCAAGACTTGAAGCTTTGGTCATCGGTCACACCTCAAAAATCTTATCTGGGTTCATGATGCCTTTGGGGTCAATGGCCTTCTTGATACGCCTCATGATGTCTACGCCAACCTCACCGTGCTCTTCTGCGATGAGTGACTTCTTCTCTAGGCCTATACCATGTTCACCAGTGATTGTTCCGCCGAGGGCTATAGCCATTCTGTTGATCTCATCGTGAACCTTATGAGCTCTTTCTGACTCGCCTGGAACCCTTAAGTCCGCAAGCAACAATGAATGGACGTTGCCATCGCCAGCATGTCCATATGTCGTGATCTTAATATCATATTTTTCAGAAAGTTCTCTTATTTTCTTTATTGCGACAGGTATTTGCGAGAGAGGGACGACGATATCCGTTGCGATTGGAGAGGGCTTCAACCGAGTCAGTGTTGCAAATAACCGTTTTCTCGCCGCCCAAAGCTTCTCCATCTCTTCAGGATCTGTTGCTATTTTGATATCTTTGCACCGCTCTTCTAATGCAATCTTCTTAAATCGATTGTATGTTTTCATCACTTCAGCCTTGTCATCGCCGTGAAATTCCAGGAAAAGCATTGCGCCAACTCTTGGAAGTGGAAGGTTAGCTTCTTCACGCATGACGTCAAGTGCAATTGAATCGAGGATTTCGATGGCTGCTGGAATCACTCCTGATGCGATTGTGCGAGCAACGACACGTCCGGCATCCTCTGGGTCGTCAAATTCCGCTACCGCACTCATTACAAAATTGGGAAGCGGACGGAGTTTCAACGTTATTTCTGCAATTATTCCCAATGTGCCTTCTGATCTATTGAAGAGATGAATAAGATCGTATCCTGATGCAGTTTTCCTCGCAAAGCCACCAATTTTCAGTAATCTCCCATCCGGGAGAACAACCTTCATACCAATGACATAATCAGCAGTTACACCATATTTCACCGCTCTCATACCAGATGCGTTCGCGGCAACCATACCGCCAATCGTGCAGATCTCTCCGCTTGCTGGGTCGGGTGGAAAGAAGAGACCATATTTCTTGAGGTAAGCATTGAGCTGTGCATATACTACGCCAGCCTCCACAGTCACCGATAGATCCTCCTTTCTTACCTCGAGAATCCTATTCATCCTCTGCAGATCAACAATAATGCCTCCTCTTGTTGGTACACACCCGCCTGTCAAACATGAGCCGCCAGCGCGCGGGACAATAGGTATTGCATAGCGATCCGCGATCTTCACGATCTCCTGTATTTCAGAAATTGAACCCGGTCTCACAACGATATCTGGCATTTTCCTTTCTCTGATCGCATAGCAGTCGACAGAGTAACAAACTAAATCGACTGGATCAGTTGATGCATTTTCTTTACCGACGACGGCAATGAGTTGTTCGATTATTTCCTGATCCAATAACCCACTCTCCGAGTAAGGCGGAGGACGGATTGATGGAGGTATATATCATGTTTCTCCTTGATGAGTGAGGGTTGCTATTCCACATAATAGCACAGCGTATTCCCATCCTCGATTTTCGAAAAAGTATGAATACAAATATCAAATCTTCAATTTCGAGAGCGTATCTCCAACTTTTCTATCGTTCAAGATTTTAATCGACTATCTAATTTAGAAAAGAATAGAGCGCTAAGAAGAATATCGCTCTAAACATTACCATTTGTATTTTTCCTTTTTTGAAAACTCCTGTCAATTTCATTTTTGGTCGTAATAGCCTATGTTTAAAATAAATTGATAAAAATAAAGATAAGAAAATGGTTTGAATTTGTTTACCTGCGCATGAATTTGTCGCGATACGCTCTACCGAGTGCATCAACCGCTTTGAGGGCATCAACACATCGGTCCACGGTCATCGGGAACGGCTCGTTGTGAGCGTACGGGTGGTTCGGGTTGCAAGTGATCGCCATACAGTGTGGCAGGTCATCAAATGTCGCACCGATTTCCTCCAGGGTAACTGGCAGGCCAACCGTCAGGCAGAAGTTTATGACTTCTTCGATAAGCGCCTTCGGCCTGTTTTCCATGATGAGCTGTGCAATCGTACCAATTGCAACCAGGTCACCATGTTCAGGTTTCGGTGCCTTCATTCTTCCAGGAGCTGCAGTGAGACCATCGTGGATACCATGAGCAGCACCGAGACCACCGCTCTCGAATCCAAGTCCGCTCAACAGTGTGTTGGCTTGCGCAACATTCTCATAGGCTTCCGTGATTGCCTGCCTTTCATTGGCCAACTTTGCGTGGTAACCATAGTTGATCAGAGTCTCATAGCACAGTTGGGCCAATCTTGTCGCGGTGAATGGTGGCAATCCGCCATCAATGAGGGCGTTCCCGGATCTTGATTCGGCACATGCCTCTGCTTCGAATCTTGTCGCCAGCGCATCTCCCATACCGGCAACCAACCACTTCGCAGGTGCCTGGACAGTTTTGTCGGTTGGGACGATGACAATGTCTGGACTCCTGTAGTAGAAGAGGACTTTCTCGACGACATGCTTTTCATCGTACTGAACCGAAAGAGCACTGCATGGGGCATCTGTCGATGGAATCGTGTTGATCAATGCAATGGGCTTACCAATTCCATATTCTGCGCTCGCGACTGCCTTGGCAAGGTCCATGATCGATCCGCCACCGACACCCACGATGAAGTCGGCTTGCTTCGCTCTTGCCATATCAGCGAGTCTATTGATCTCCCGGGCTGTACAATAGCGGACGCCCTTCTCCATGTGCACCAATTCAATTCCGTGCTCCTGGAAGTCTTCTTTCATCTCTTTTTCCACGCTCTCTATCGAGCGCGTCCCACCGAGGACAAATGCCTTCTTCCCTAGCAACATCTTGCGTCTTCCAAGTTCCTTTACTGCTCCAGGGCCGATGATGTATCGGTTCGGAGCGGCCATCACTTTTACTCGGGTTTTCAACATCGGCAACTTTTTCTCCCCCTGTTACGTTTGGAAAGTTTTCTCTCAGCCTTCAAAATTTCTTATCAGGCTGATAACTTTCCTCTTCAGAATATAAGAGAAACAAGATATTAGTAACTTTCGGATTGCTAAGGTGCATGTTTTGAATGCAAGTTCTAAAATCCCTCTTAATGCGAAATCAAAAGCTTCCTTCAGATTTGTCTATGGAAGTTTTTTAGAGTTTCTTGCACGCCAAAAAAGGAAGACAAAAATCTAAGGAGAAAAAATATCACGGATATGTCTCAAGCCAATATTCTGCAATTTGAGATGGTGTAGTAATCCAAACTCCATTTTTCTTCTTGATGTGATTGATTAGACGGTCAAGCATTCTCATTCTCGATGCCCTTCCGATCGCCTGAGGATGCATGACGAGTGTGAACAACCCTCTTTCATCGTATAATCCCTCGAATTCCTCTGTCCATATCTCCAATACTTCCTCTTGGCTTGAAATGCCACTTTGATATTCAAGTGGCGGGAAAAAGTTAAATGCAAAGTAGGTCCAATCAACTGTGAGCCAGTTGAACGGGATTTCGACGAGTTTCTTTTCCCTAACATGGTGTATATAAGGGATGTCCCAAGCCATCATACTGCTTTCATATAAGAATCCAAGATTGCATAGATATTCGAGGGTTCGTGGTGAAAGATCGAACGCTGGCGCACGATAACCTTTGGGTTTTTTATCGAGCAACCCTTCCAAAGCTCTAAGACCTTTTTCAAGCTCTTGCATTTCCTGTTCAGGTGTGAGTCGAGCCGGATTGAGATGCGAATAGCCATGGTGCCCGATCTCATGTCCTTTTCTATCGATATCTTTGACAAGTCCGGGTTGATCTTCTGCCAGCATGCCTGGAACAAAAAAACATCCTTTCAGTTCGTGCTTATCTAAGAACTTGAGTATCCTCGGAATCGCAACGTTGACTTCGTATTGACCTTGTGAGAGAACTACAGGACTAAATGGCTCCCCTTCTTTGACTGCTCCTGTTCTTCTCATGATGTTTTTCCAGGAGATGTCACTGTCACAATCAAAAGTCAAGCAAACAGCACATTTAGCATTGTTTTTCCACATTGTTTCACCGTTGAGGCGTATTGTTCTATGGTTTAATTTATTTCGCGTCCCTCATTTAGGCACTGATTCACATTCCAAAATCGAATCGAATCACATGATCGAATATCCACCGTCTACGGCAATTACCTGTCCTGTCACGAATTTTGAAGCGTCAGAAGCTAGAAAGACGACAGGTCCTTTTAAATCATCATCTCCGCCTATGCGCGCAGCGGGTGTCAGGTTGATGATCTCATTACCCCTTCGTTCGATAACGGATGTGGTCAAATGTGTTTTGAAGAAGCCAGGGGCGATCGCGTTGACGCGAATATTGAATGGGGCCCATTTAACAGCAAGATCTCTTGTAAGCGCATCAACTCCTCCCTTTGATGCTGAGTAGTTGATACAATCAATGATTCTGTTACCAACTGAACTCAGGACTGAGCTAACATTAATGATGCTCCCTTTTTTATTTCTTATCATCACTTTTCCTACTTCCTGGCAGCATATGAACGTTCCTGTCAGATTGACATCGATTACTTTTTGCCAATCAGCAATTTTCATCTTTTCTGGTGGGGCGGCCCATGCAGTTCCCGCGCTATTTACTAAGACATCAATTCTCCCGAATTTTTCAAGGGCTCTCATAACCAGATTGCGAACGTCTTTTCGAAACCGAACATCACAGCTAACAGCAAGCGTCTCGACACCGAGCTTCGCGATAATGGTCGCCGCCTCTGCGCATTTATTATAATTGCGAGCGCAGAGGACGATAGATGAACCAGCTTCTGCCAAAGCAGTTGCCATTTGAAATCCAAGACCCATTGAGCCACCTGTTACGACTGAAACTCTACCTGAAAGATCAAATAATTCATCCACCCGCATATCCAACACTTCCAACTTATCCAACTCTATAACATTCCTTGATAAAATAATAAAACTTTTATTAACTAGATATTGTGGTGTTAATGTCAAATTTCCAGAGGCTGATTTTCCATAGATTTTTTTTGGCTCTTTACGTCTTTTAGATTTTGAGTGAGATAAATTTATTGCCTTCATGGTTCACTATTGTTTGTGGGGATAAACATGAGGATTGTGTTCACTGAGCTCAAGAGCGATGTAGAAGAAATTAAGGAAACCTTTCGAGATGATGAGATAATCATTTATGATCGTCCCTTGAACGGGAGAGAGCTCATTAACGCAGCAAGAGGAGCTGAGATTCTTTCAGTTTTCATCTATTCAAGAGTAACAGAAGAAATTATTGATGCCCTTCCAGATCTTCGTCTCATCATTACCCGGAGCGTCGGCTTCGATCACATTGCAGCGAAATATGCATTGAGCAAAGGATTAACTGTATGCCATATCCCTGACTATGGTTCTCATGTCGTTGCGGAGCACGTTTTTGCGCTATTGCTTGCTGTGGCGCGAAAAATCCCAGCGGCTGACACTTATGTCAAGGAAAGAAAGAAGTTTGATTTTGAGCAGTTTCTAGGACTTGAGCTCAAAGGAAAAACGCTTGGAGTCGTAGGGACAGGGAAGATCGGAGCGGCGGTGATGAGCATTGCATCTGGGTTTGGGATGAAAATCGTCGCTTATGATGTCTACGAGAACAAGTCGCTTCAAGCCAAATATGGATTTCCTTATCTCACTTTAGAGGAACTCCTTTCAACTAGTGATTTCGTTACTCTGCACATTCCGCTGACACCGAGCACTTATCATCTGATCAACAAGGATACGATTGCCAAGATGAAGAAGGGAAGCATTTTAATCAATGCATCACGAGGCGGGGTCGTCGATAGCCAAGCGCTCAAGGATGCACTTGAATCAGGTCATTTGTGGGGAGCAGGCATCGACGTTTTGGAAGACGAAATGCATCCTGAACGTGATGTTTTACTAGACACTCCCAATATCATCATCACTCCTCATTCTGCTTTCTACACAAGGGAAACCTTGCAACGAATTGTCCAGACGACAATTGAGACGATAAAATCCTATAAGAAAGGCAATCCGATCAACAAAATTCCATTAGAATATTTGCAGTGACTTTCTATTCTTGCAATACTTCTAGAACCTGCGTTCATTTCCGTCCAATCAACGGAGTTTCCTCATTCATCTCTTTTTCTTCCATTTGTTAAGAAAATTTCATAGATTTGCCACTCGCCGTGCGCCTGAAAGTGTAAGTAAGCAATGGAGGCGCAATCAACGTTGTCAAAAGAGACATAGCGACGACGACAGAAAACATAGCTGAAGAAATTGAGCCAATGCCCAAACCCACTGACGCGACAATGAGCCCGACTTCCCCCCTCGGTGACATACCAACCCCAATCACCGTCGCGGACTTCCTTCCCAATTTATATGCTCCAAGTCCGCACCCGATAAATTTCGTGACGATTGCCAGTGCGGTTATGGCTAGTGAGAGTATCGCGACTTCAGCAAATGACCCGATCTTGACGGATATACCAATATAAAGGAAAAAGAAAGGAACAAGAAACTCGTTGATCGGTTCGAATTTTTCAGCGACCGGCATGGTGTCACTGAATTCAGCGAAAACCATACCTGCAAGAAATGCGCCTATGATTGCTGCAAGACCAATGTATGATGCAAGTGCGGATAAGCCAAAGCAGAGGACGAGTGCCAATGCAAGGGGACTTGAACCGAATTTAATTAGTGAACTTCGTCCTGTTCTTTTCTTGGCTTTCACTTTGTTTCTCGCCCTAGGCAACAAGCCCGTGCCTACATAAATGACAGCCAGAACGAAAAGTACAGCGAGGACAGCCACAACGAGGGTATCGATGATGTTGAGCGTACCGCCGACTGCAATGCCGCTTACAATCGCAAGAACCACCATTCCAAGAATGTCATCTATAACAGCTGCTCCGATGATTACCCTGGCCTCGATAGAATGTGTAAGTCCCATATCTTTGATTACTCGTGCCGTTATTCCAACACTCGTTGCGACCATTGCTGCCCCGATGAAAAGTGCCTCCACCTGAGGATGCCCAAGTGAAATAATCAAAAGATAGCCGAAAGCGAAGGGAAATACAACGCCCAATATAGCAACAAGGGTCGATGTCCGCCCCACTCTTTTCAGTTCACTAAAAGGTGTTTCGAGACCGATCGTGAACAGAAGGAAAATGACTCCCAACTCTGAGAAAACACGAAGGACTTCGATGTCTGTTTCGAGATGAAGGAAACTATAGAGAAATGTATTTCCAATAATAATTCCAGCAAGGATTTCGCCAACGAGGGGTGGGATTTTTATGGACTCAAAAAGCAAGGCAAATATTCTTGCCATGAGAACGAGAACAAATAGCTGGAACAAGATCAGATCAATCAACGGAGTCCCTCTCTATCGCCTGGAATCAAGAGTGTTTGCCGTATCAAGCATTTCCGTATTTGAATCTTATTAAGAAGAATTCAATAAATGTGCGAACTTTTCTTTCGTCCACGGATTTCTTATCATTTTTTTAGACGATTCTCCTATTTGGACTCAATACATCCGTATCCACTTATCAAAAAATTGTGTCAAATGAGCCCCTCCAATTTCTTTTCTCATAAGAATTTAAAAATATCCCAAGGTTGTTTTTACACTTATCAGTGCAAGAATATGGAAGGTGTTTCTATTGTCTCTTTGGAAAATGGTGCCGTCCGGCCGAGATCCTCCCAGAATCGTGAATGTTATTGTCGAGACTCCCCAGGGGAGCAAGAATAAGTATGAGATATCAAAGGAGTACGACTGTATTCTCCTCGATAGGGTCCTTCACTCTAGTGTCGTCTTCCCGATTGCTTACGGCATCATTCCGCGGACCTACTACGATGACGGTGATCCCCTCGATGCAATGGTCATGATCAGTGAACCCACATTTCCGGGATGCGTGGTCGAAGCAAAACCGATTGGATTGCTGAAGATGATTGACGAAAAGGGCCAAGATGATAAGGTTCTTACAGTCGCACTGGGAGATCCGAGATTTAAGGAATATCAGCAGCTGGAGGACTTACCTCTTCATTATTTAAATGAAATCGCGGAATTCTTTCTTACTTACAAGCGGCTAGAAGAAGGGAAGGGAACAAAAGTTCTTGGATGGGAGCGAAAGGAAGCTGCCATTGAAGCGATTAGTAAGAGTCTTGAGATGTTCAGAAAGAAATTCAGATAGTTCCTTCAAATCTAACCATAATTTTTCGTTGGAGCGAATCTTAGCCATGCATCATATTTGTGTTTCATAAGCGGATCCAGTAATTAAATCCCGTGAATCACAAGAATTATATACAAAAGGGCCGTTGAGCTTAATTGAGCATATCGGTTGGGGAATACAATGAAAGGGAAAAAACTCACGACTATAATCATCGTTCTTATTAGCGTTATACTTGTTTTCGCAGCGGTACCACTTGCGTTACAGCAAGAACAAACACTCCGTTTAGCGACTACAACTAGCGCTTATGATTCTGGTCTTCTTGATTACATCTTACCTGACTTTGAAAAGCGATACAACTGCAAAGTCGATGTTATCGCTGTTGGGAGCGGTCAGGCAATGGAGCTTGGCAAAAATGGGGACGTGGACATACTCTTTGTACATTCACCAGATATCGAAAAGCAATTCGTGAAAGACGGCTATGGGGAGTTCCGAAGGCTTGTGTGCTATAATCAATTTGTCATCGTTGGTCCCGCGGAAGACCCAGTAAACGTATCGCACGCCAGAGACGCTAAGGAAGCATTCTTGAAAATATTTCAAAATGGTACAAGTGGTAAGGCTATCTTTGTTTCACGAGGCGATAATTCGGGAACTTATGCAAAAGAGAGAGAAATTTGGTCCTTATTAGGTATGAATACTTCGAGTTTTAATAATACCTGGTATTTGAGCACTGGTCAGGGCATGGGTGCTGTTCTTGATATCGCGCATGAAAAACGAGGATACACGTTGTCGGATGAGGCAACTTTTTATACGAGAAAGGGAACTGGAATAATTCCAGATCTCGAGATCTTATTTAAGGGGGATCCAATTTTATACAATCAGTATAGCGTGATTCCAATTAATCATACACGGTGGTCCCACATTAATTACGAACTAGCAATCAACTTTGTAAATTGGATCACATCTCCTGAGACCCAGCAACTGATTGGAAACTTCACAGACGCGTACGGTCACAAACTCTTCGTACCAAACGCTGCCTCTGGAGCTATCATGATTTCGTGTGTTGTCGAAATTCAGATCTCCGCGTCAGAAAGGAATAACTGGTGGTAATCTATGTCACCGTGTTTTATGAAACGTCCAAGGTCGCGCAGGGTGATTTGAATGACGGATGCAATTTCCTACGACGTTTTACAAGTCACAATCCTCTCGCTTTACGTCTCTGGAAGTGCTACAATACTAGGTTCGCTCATAGGTGTGCCGTTAGGAGCACTTATCGGCCTTAAGGAATTCGGAGGAAAGGGTTTGCTTAAGACGATCACTTACACAATGTATGGTTTCCCTCCAGTGATATCTGGGTTATTTGTTTACTATCTCTTTTCAAGAGGTGGACCTCTTGGATCGTTTGGCATTCTTTTCACACCTACTGCAATGATTTTAGCGCAAACGTTACTTGTTGTTCCTTTGGTTACAGGCGTAACGATATCTGCAGTTTCCGAAGTTGACAAGAGCATAAAAAATACGGTTCTTTCGCTTGGAGCAAGCAATCGCCAGGCAACCTTTACAATTATAAGAGAGGCGTGGGTCGGCGTTGTCACAGCCGTTATGATTGGATTTGGTCGTGCAATCGCGGAGGTTGGAGCCGCATATATGGTTGGAGGAAATATCGAGGGGAAGACAAGGGTGCTTACTACGGCTATCATGCTTGAGACGAGAATGGGGCACTTTGAATATGCCGTGGGGCTCGGTGTTGTGCTTCTCATCGTAGCATGCGGAATTTTCCTATTTATGAGGTGGATTCAGGAGCGCGAGATGCTTTGAAGACGATTCTGAGGACCGAGGGGCTGACCAAGGAGTATTCGGGAAGAACTGTTGTGTCAGATGTCAATCTAGAGGTCAGGGAAGGCGATGTATTAGGGATAATGGGGCCAAGCGGCTCTGGAAAATCGACATTGTTCAGACTTATCAATCTTTTGGAGGTGCCAACAAGAGGAAGAATTTTTTTTGAAGACGATGAAATCAAAAGTTCAAGCCCTCTTGCTTTCTTGGTTAGAAGGAAAATGGCGCTTGTTTCTCAAAAGCCAGTTGCGATGAATCGAAGCGTTTTCAACAACATTGCATATGGATTGCAGCTGAGAGGTTTGAGACCTGAGCTGATCGAGCAAAAGGTCAATTATTATCTTGAAAAACTTGGTCTCCACGAGAGTAAGGATAGGAATGCACGATCGTTGTCCGGTGGGGAGATGCAGCGAATGTGTTTTGCAAGATCCGTCATTGTGGATCCAACGCTCTTACTCCTAGACGAGTTTACCGCCAATTTGGATCCGACAAACATTGCAATTTTGGAAAATGCAGTGAGAGACTTCATTTCACAAGGCAAAAAGGCCGCAATCATCATAACACATAATCCTTTCCAGGCAAAGAGGCTTTGCAACCGTGCAGCACTGATGATTGATGGAAGAATCATTGAGGAGGGTGAAACCTCGAAAATTTTTAGTGATCCTGTGGACGAAAGAACAAAGGCGTTCATTAAAGGCGAAATGATCTTTTGATTTTTTGTGAAAACAAAAATAAATTTCATCGTTTCTTGCATATCTGTATTGAGGATAACTGCCCATTCAATTCACATATTATTCTATAAGACCTTGAATAGACCAATATCACGGTATTAATAAAATGATCTAGTCAAATTTATTCGACTCTCGCCGGTTGCTGATTTTCTTTTCAATCATTTCTTTTTCTTCATTTCCTTCGATTTGATTTCGAGATATATCCAGCTAAATGAAAAGATTCCGATGCTTGTCACGAGTAAATCAAGTGCAATGTCGACGATGCTTGAATGAAACATCATAATAAGAATGATCTGCAAGATAGTGAAAATTGAAAAAATGGCAACATAGACTGGACTCTCTATTGCAAGTCCGTAATTCATGAAAAGACTTGAAAGGCCAAAAAGAGTCATAGCAATTCCAAGGATCGACAACGCAGGAGCGGCATCCAAATAAGTGCTTCCATAAAGCAAATTGATGATCTCGGCAGGCGCTATCACATACAATGCGGCAACGATTCCAGTTATCATTAGGGTGTAGAAAATCGATTTTCTCATGAGATTCGTTGTTTCCTTGTTTTTCGTGTAATATTCAGAGACTCTGGGAAACATCACGGTTGAAACAGCCCCTGGTAGAAACCAAATAATCTTGCTGAGAATTGATGCAACAGCATACAAACCAGCATCATGCGGACCTAGATACTGCCTTGCAACAAAAACATCAATGTTGATAAGAATCGAAAAGCATACGACAGCGATAATTGCTTTGAAAAGATATCGTTCCACATTGGAGAGATTAGGTCTCACAGTAACGCGTACGGGTCGAATTAAATAATCTCTGATCGAGATCAGTCCAACGACAAATGTGAAAAAGGTTCCGATAATGGCTCCTCCGAATGCGCCACTGATTCCATATCCAGCGATAACTAGAATAACGCCGAATCCAAGCTTTGTGAGAGGTCCCGAAATGCCACATAATGCTGATAAGTGAAATCGCTGAAGACCTTGCACCGTTCCATATCCCGTCGGACTCATCATCACAATCACTGTTCCCAACATGAGGACAAATAATGGAAAGCTAGATGAAAGAGAGATGAATCGACTGATCGATGGTATTGCGATGAATATGCCAATAGCCATCAAAATACCGATAATTAGTGAAATCAAGAGTGTCTTTCTTATTAGCCAGGCAATCATGTTTTCATTATTTTCTGCCTTGTATTTTGAAACGAATCTAACCATAAAGGCAGCAATTGTTTGAGTGGGGACGGAAATAATGTAGAAAATCGATAATAGGGCATTCAGCTCGGAGTAACCCGCAGGGCCTAGTTGACGACCCATAATAATCTGATAGAAATAGTCGCATCCACCACCTAGAATCGTCGCCACAAACATCAGGAGAACGGGACGAGCGAACCCCTCTGCGAATATACTATTCCTGCGCAACAGGCAAAGAATTAACAAAATATGTAATAATCTTTCTTAAGAGTTTTTTAGGATTTTCTGAAAAGGAGAAATGTTAACGGAAAAAAATGGAATTATAGGATGAATCTGGAGGTCTGCTATCTCATCGTAATTAATTGTTTTTTCTATTCGCTAAAGGGTCAAAAAGGTAATTTTTCAATAAGTGCCTGACGATTTCGTCTTATTATGAAAAACCTAATTATTCTAGCTGCATCAATGTGAAAGCGATCTGTTATCTCGTGATTTAATTGTTCGGTCGGTGATTAGAAAAATAATTGATTAATCAATTCAAAAGAACGATATTCTCACTTTCAATGATCGCTTTCCTGATTCTATTCGAATTCTGATCTGAGTTTTCACATTTCGAGGACACTTTCATCGCGACGATCTCAGCAGAAGAAAAGTTCACAATGCCTTTCGCAAAATTGCCGATTCTAACGACATCGCCTTTTTTGAAATTCCCCTCAATACTCTGTACGCCACACAATAAGAGGCTTTTTCCCTCTTTAACCGCTTTTTCAGCACCCTCATCGATAACAAGCTTTCCCCTCGGACAGGCGAAAAGTATCCATCTTTCTTTGATCGTGTATTTTGGTGTCGCAGTGAAAAGGGTTCCGATTTCCTCGCCTTCAACGACGCGGAGGACAACATTCTCGAGCCTTCCATTCGCAATGACCATGTTGCATCCTGACTGCATCGCAATCTTCGCCGCGGCAATTTTTGTGCGCATACCCCCAACGGATCGCTCGTTTCTCTTGTCGCCCGCGATTCTTTCAATATCTTTAGTAATTTCGTCGACGACAGTTAGCAATCTTGCATCAGGATCAAAATTCGGATTTCTGTCGTAAAGACCATCTACATCAGTTAGAAGGATCAGAAGATCGGCATCCATATTCGCAGCCACAAGTGCCGATAATTTGTCATTGTCTCCGAAGACTTCATCAATTTCGTCGGTTGCGATCACGTCATTTTCGTTAACAATCGGAACGACACCGAGTTTGAACAGTTCTTCAATCGTTTTGCGCAGATTGAGATATCTCTTCCTGTCAGAAAACGCGCCATAAGTTACAAGAATTTGCCCAACTGGCTTTGCATATTTCGCAAAAGCAGTTCTATATGCAAGCATGAGTATAGCTTGACCAACTGCAGCGCAAGCCTGTTTCATTGGAATATCTTTGTTCTTTCCATTGAGATTTAGCTCGGTTGAGCCTGAACCGATTGCTCCTGAAGTGACGATGATCGATTGAATGCCTTTCGATTCAAGTTCCACGACTTGCCTTGCTATGTCCGCAATATAATCATGATCGACCGTCCCATCCTGCCGACAAATCGTATTCGTTCCGATCTTGATAACCACGCGTCTTGGGCTTAGATTTCTCATACCAGTCTCCTGTGAATAAATTTCTTTGCATTCTTACCAACATAATCGGCAACAACCTGCCCGCTACCGATGAGTCGATATTTGTAGATAACAAGCCCCTCAAGACCGACGGGACCTCTTGCGTGTGTCTTATTCGTACTGATGCCCACTTCGGCCCCGAGTCCGTATCGATATCCATCGGCAAATCTTGTTGAGCAATTCCACATGACGCTTGAAGAGTCGACGAGATCCATAAATCGCTCCGCCTTTTCTCTCGATCTCGTGATGATCGCGTCTGTATGATGCGACCCGTATCTGTTGATATGATCGATCGCCTCCTCGAGAGATGATACCGTCTTAATATTCAAAATTAGATCATTGTACTCAATTGACCAATCTTTTTCAGTTGCTATCTCCGCCTCTATGAATCTTCTCGTTCGTTCATCACCTTTTAATCTCACACCCGCTTTTGCATAAAGCGATGCTATCTTCGGAAGAAAAGTTGGCGCAATCTTTTCATGAACTAGAAGTGTTTCCATTGCGTTGCACACAGCGGGATACTGAACTTTCGCGTCGTAACAAACTTTTAAGGCCATTTCTAAATCTGCATCATCATCAACATAGGTGTGGCAGACTCCAGCAGCATGACCGAGAACCGGAATCCTCGTCGATTCTTTGATGAACCGGACAAGTTCATTCGACCCCCTTGGTATGACAAGATCAATGAGATTATCTAATTTGAGAAGCTCCTTGATCTCTTCTCGCGTCGATAGGAGCTGTACAGCTCCATTGAACCGTTCGTCCACGGAAAGAACCGCTCTGTCTATTACCTCGGCTAGAATCTCATTCGTATGGCGCGCCTCCAATCCCCCCTTCAAAATCACTGCATTTGAAGACTTTATACAAAGAGACGAAATTTGAACAAGTGCATCAGGTCTCGATTCAAAAATGACGCAAATTACTCCAATTGGGCATGTCACTTTTTCAAGTAGTAATCCCTCGTCCAATTCAGTCATCATTAAAGTCTTTCCAACCGGATCTTCAAGATTGACCAGCGAGTTCAGCGAATTAATTGATTCCTCAATTTTTTGATCATCATATCTTAAGCGTTTGATCATAGAAGGAGGCAACTTCGATTCCTGTGCTCCTTCTAAATCTAATTGGTTTGCGGCGATGATCTTATCCTTCGCAGTCTCAAGAGCTCTCGCAATCGCGAGAAGGGCCTCATTCCTGATTTTGTGTGGAATCCCTTGCATTCGAAAGGCCGCTTCTCTCGCTCTTAGAGCCGCAGTTATAACTGAATTTTCGACGCTTTCCATGTTGAGCGATAGCATTTATCATATTGTTTTAAAGATTTCGATTTTCATACAAAGATAAACGGATCTTATCGATTCGGTCATTTCGATGAACCTAGTTTATTGATCACACATTTTATCTAGCACTTTCGAAATTATGGTCACTTCATGACATTTGATTCAAAGATGAGTAGTTTCCCAGGAAGGGATTTATTTATCTGTTGATGTCGAATTATATGACACAACATTAAGGGACGGCGCGCAGGCTGAAGGTATCTGTTTTTCAACCGAAGATAAGATTGACATCCTGACACGGTTAGATGCCTTCGGCATCGATTTTGTTGAAGGGGGAATCCCCGCATCAAACCCAAAGGATGTTGAATTCTTTCAAAAGGCGAAAGAAATCGAACTAAAGCATGCGAAACTCGTCGCATTTGGCTTTACGAGAAAAAAAGATTCGCGTGTCGAAGATGACCCAATGGTAAGGTCGCTCATCGAAGCCGATACTGATTGGGTCTGCATCGTTGGAAAGTCCTGGGATTTACATGTAAAAGAAGTGCTATCAATTGATCTATCACATTATATTAAGATCATTGAGGAAACGCTTACCTATCTGAGGTCCAAGGAGAAAAGGATATTTTTTGATGCCGAACACTTTTTCGACGGTTGGAAAGAGAACAGAGCTTTTGCGAAAGAAGTCCTCAAAACTGCAGAAGAAGCTGGTGCAGAATATATCGTGCTTTGTGATACCAATGGCGGTTGCCTTCCAAGCGAGATCGCAGAAATTGTTGATGAAGTGAGAAAGGGGATCAAAGTAAAACTGGGTGTTCATATGCACAATGACTCAGAACTCGCAGTTGCAAATTCAATTGTTGCCGTTGAAAAGGGTGCAGATCTCGTTCAGGGCACCGTAAATGGATTCGGAGAGCGATGTGGAAATGCAAATCTCTGTTCTCTTCTTCCGGCACTTGCGTTCAAAATGAAAAAGAGATTGTCTGTTAAAAATCTCAATGAATTGACCTCTCTATCATCTTTCGTTGCTGAGGTCGCGAACATCATCCCTGACACAAAACTCCCTTATGTCGGTTCAAGCGCTTTCGCTCATAAGGGTGGAGTACACATCAACGCAGTATTGAAAGATCCAAAGACATACGAGCATATCGACCCGGCAGTTGTTGGAAATCAAAGGAGGATGCTGATTTCTGAGCTTACTGGCGTATCTGGAATCATAGCGAAGTCGCAGGATCTAGCCGTTTGCAATAAGGACGAGGCAAAGATGCTGCTTGAAAACGTGAAGAAATTAGAACTTGAAGGTTATCAGTTTGAAGCGGCAGAAGCAAGCCTTGAGCTCCTTGTTCGCAGATTGAGGAATGAGGCGAAACCGCACTTCCGACTCGGCGGTTTTCGCGTACTGGTGGACGTTTCAGAAGGATCAACGAGATCCGAAGCCATTGTTAAAGTCATTGATCCCAAAGGCGAAGTGGAACATACCGCATCAGATGGTAATGGCCCAGTGAACGCTCTTGATCGGGCACTAAGAAAGGCGCTTACAAGATTTTTCCCAGAGATCCGCGAGATGAGGCTTGTCGACTACAAAGTCAGAGTTATCGACACAAAATCAGCGACTGCAGCGAAAGTCCGAGTTCTCATTAAATCTACTGATGGAAATAAAACATGGACGACAATTGGCGTATCTACGAATATCATCGAGGCGAGCCTTAACGCTCTTCTTGATTCAATTGAATATAAGCTGTTGGAAAGAAAGGAATCGATTGATTCGCAAATTAGCAAACTCTAGTAGCGCATGCTTCTTTGTATCCTCAGTTAATAATATCTGAACGATTTGCAGTTTGATCAAAGAATCTGGATGAATGATAAGAATCGCTCGGACTTTCCAACGTTAGTATATCAGTTATCATAAAAATCATCACAGCATACATTTCTAGAGAGCGATGGGGCCGCGATGCAAAGGCAGTGATCAACGCAAAATCAATTTCATTCTTCTCTATTCGCTAAATATCCTAGTTTCGTTTGTGATGTCGACGAATTATTAGAAAATTGAAGAGTTAGTGGTTGATCGCATAAGTTACAGTCATCAAGCGATGTCATCATTTTTCTCGGTATATGGCTTGATTTTGCGTTTTTTAAAATAATAGTAAAAACTTGATACAATCTGTGGCATAAGATGTAATTATAAGTTAGGTTGAAGATAATAGCGGTTGGATGGTCAGGGAATTTATACTCTATTCGCGAACTGGAAGAACGAGTGGAAATTTCAAGAGTCTTTATGAAGCTGGAAGGCTTGATGTCGTATACCAATGCATTATGATGGCAATTTACGAGTCTTATGCTTCGAGAAAAGACGTGCTTTTTCATGCGATCCTAAACGGCCCTCCTGATCCTCCCAAGGAATTACTTGTCGAAAGTAATCTTCTAAGGGATGCGCCTCCTGAGCAGGGCTATTGGGAAAAGATCATTAGAAAAGTGCTATCAGGAAAATCGCATCCTGGCATTACTGTTAAAAAAAATAATTTTCAGGCTCTCATTGAAACGAAACGCGATGTGTTTGTTCTTGAAAAGAAAGGAACAGACATTTGGGAAATAGAAATCGGTGAAAATCCCGTTTTTGTTCTGGGAGATCAAATCGGGCTTCCGAAAAATGAGGAAAGGTTTGCATTGAGAAGAGGGACGAAGGTGTCACTCGGAGAAAGAGAATACACGTCAGCGCAATGTATTTGCATTCTCAATTATGTGCTTGATCGTCTTAAAAAAAATTTGTCGAACCATTAACCATCGAAACCCTACTAGACATTATAGATACCTTTTGTTCATTCATTTTCATGGTTTTAACATCCTAACTGGATACTCCCGTGTGTTGACTTCGAATGCCAATTCAATCAGTATGTGTTTTACACTGTAAAGAGTGATAACGTGCCACCTGGATTGCGATATTTCGGCATTTACGTGTGTCATTGCAGAACCTGTGGCGAAAAATTTCATGACGAGATCAGGATGAGCTCGTAGCAAAGCTCGACTATTGGAACAAATATAGTTCTGAAAATGTCGATTAGGGTAGAAAATACCCGACACGAAGAGAAGTGCTCCCGCCGGGATTTGAACCCGAGTCGCGGGCTCGAGAGGCCCGCATGATTGACCGGACTACACTACGGGAGCACTGAAGCGCCAATAAGATGGTCTTTATTAAAACTTTTGATCATCCCAACAGTGCAATGAATGAGAGTTGGTACAACTTATCCAAAATTCTTAATTTAGAATGCAATCTTCTCCGGATCTCAAAATGCTGGGTTCTCATTTATCTCGGAATATCTCTACTAAAATGCAAATATTTCTTATCATGTAAACGCATAAGAGATAGGAGATGAACTTAAGCCACAGATTTTATTACAGTAAGAAATCGTATATGCTGGATCTTTTAATAATGCTCTTTGCTGAGGTGCTGATCCTCCTCCTTATACCTGTTCTTATCGGCGTCAATCTTGTCGTTCTTTCCATGATTTTATTTCTCGAGGTGACTATTCTTTTCTTATTCGGAATAACGCCGCTATTAACGTACCACGAGATTCTCGACGATCAACTCTTTCTGAGGATAGGTTGGATTTTCAGAGCAAGCATCCCTCTTTCAAAAATTGAACGCGTTGAGCGAATTGAGAGGGGTCCGATCAGAACTGGTGTTTTTTTCAGGCTCAGCAGGCCTGAGCTATTCATTACATCAAGGAGATACAATCTGATCGGTATTAAACTCAGAGAAAAGCAAAGATTTCCATGGGCATTATGGAAGAAGGCCGACAAGATCATCTTCGATGTTGTTGATACCAACACTCTAATTAATTTGTTGGAAACACGGTTAAAATTTATTCGCGCCAATCGAGTCCGAGAGTCCTAATTCCAATCTTTGGAATTAAGGGCATCTTTCTCTTATGAGCAGTTGACCTATGCATTTTCCAGACGCGTTCAATTACATCTGATGATAGCCCTGTCCTTGCAGCAATTTCGTCGTTCGACAAGTTCATTTCAAAGCCAAGCAATATCCGATCGAGATCATCGTAAGAGATGCCAATATCCCCCTCATCAGTTTGTCCAGACCACAATCCCGCAGTTGGTATTTTCTCAAGGATATTCTTTGGGATACCTATCCTTTTTGCAAGTTCTCTTACCTGCGTCTTGTAAAGATCGCCGATCGGGCAATAATCGGAACCACCATCACCAAATTTCGTGAAATAGCCGATCAAAAGTTCGCTCTTGTTGCTTGTTCCCATAACGATTCTATTTCGAAGTTTCGCTTCATGATAAAGAACAATCATTCTACACCGTGCCATGATGTTGCCAATAAGTTCTTTCCTGTCTAAATCAGAGAGAATCTTTTCAAATCCTTCAATCGCGGGTGAGATGTCAACAATTTTCAATTCCATCTTAAAGTTCTTGCAAAACTCAATTACATCTTGTTTGTCTGAGAGCGGTGAAATCTTAGTGGGCATAAAGAGATTAAGAACTTTTTCTGGACCGATCGCATCAGCGCACAACTTAGAAACGACAGCTGAGTCAATACCACCGCTCAATCCAACGATTACACCGTTTTCTCCGCTTTCTTCAACCTTCTGCTTGATGAAATCCTTTATGATCAGCTCAGCATCCTCAGCGAGTTTCGGTTGCATTGACCTTGTAACGTGAATTCCGATAAATAAGCACTTTCAAAAAATAGGAGAAATAATCAAAAAAATGATATGGGCTCAATTTCATTTTCGGATTGGAAAAATGAAAATCGTATTGGCTCAAGTGCCTTCCTGCCTGGCAGATAAAGCAGAAAATATTAGGAGAATTGAAAAAGTTGTTGGAAAAGTTAATGCAGATCTCGTCGTGTTCTCAGAGATGTTTCTCACGGGGTATATGTGCAGGGATTTGTTTTTTAAGATCGCTGAGGGAACAGAAGGAGAAAGCGTAAGAAAGATCGAGAGGATTGCTGAAGAGCATGGTTGTAGCGTTCTATATGGGATGCCCGTGCTGGACGACCGCATTACATCGCTTGTGACGAATAGTGCAATTCTCGTCTCTCCAGATGGCTCCGTCCAAAGGTATGATAAGCTCTCCCTTGCGAATTTTGGGCCATTTGAGGAGAAACTTTACTTTTGCCCAGGTAGCGTTCCGAGATTATTCGAGCTCAATCGCGTGAAAATAGGACCAATTATCTGTTATGATATTTTCTTTCCAGAAATTTCAAAATATTACGCGACTCTTGGGGCTGAAATCATTATTTGTATCGCAGCTTCCCCCTCTACCTCAAGGCCTTACTTTGAGCGAGTCATCCCTGCGAGGGCGATTGAGAATACGACATATGTTGTTTATGTCAATCAGGTGGGAACGCAACTGAATCAGGTCTTCTTTGGAGGAAGCCAGGTAGCGAATCCTCGAGGCGAAATAGTTGTTAGAAACAAGTATTATGAAGAGGATATCACTGTTGTTGAAATTGATCCCGCCGAAATTCGTCTCGCAAGGCAAATGCGCCCAACCTTACGCAATTCGTTTGAATTGAGCAACATTTTTTACTCGCCTCTTTTGGAATAATTTCCTCTAGTCTAAGAAACATTTAACTAGTCAAGGAAAATGGTCTATGATTAGGGACATTACTCGCCAGTTATTATCGCTCTTATCGCATTTGTCACACCTCTTTTGTCAACGCGAAAAGGAATTCCGGTTGCCGCTGAGGAATCTCTTTTTTGGCTTATCGTCAGTGCGAGGATAATATCCCATATTTGAAGAGACTCGAAAAAATAGATGGCGTGGAAGTCGACAATGAACCAAGCGAGGAAAATCTCTTGATCGAAATTGTGAGCAGAGCCAGATCGGGGGAATTTGATTTATTCGTATATGCGATTGATTCAAGGGCTGTCAAGAAAGACGTTCTAAATCGTATTTTTACTGAAGCGCCGATTAGTGTTATGATCGTAACGGGATAACTTTCAGATTCTTTCTAAAAGCAAATTTTAAATGTTGAAAGGCAGTAAGGAGCTGGCAAGTGCCGAGGTGGCCCAGTCCGGTAAGGCGCGAGCCTGGAGTCGATAAATTGACGGGGAGCTCGTGGCGCTATGCGCCTCGGGAGTTCAAATCTCCCCCTCGGCGCTCATCATATTTTTTTTCCTCAGATACCAACTGCTGTCACTCATCTCGAGTTAAAGGATTAAAATTTTTATAAATAGCAATGACCTCTCCAGATTTGGGTTTCTCAAGATATAAACTTCTGGCCAGGTTGGCCTTCATCTTTTAATTACATACTGATAACCAAGACTCTTCCTGAAAAGTTATTGTGCAAGACAAACTGGACATTACGAAAAATCGAGAGTGATATACTGGATTTTGCACGATTTCTTCATACAAGGGGATTAATTCAAGAAAAGGTTAAGTTAAGATATTTTCCAGAGAGAATGCTATATAGTATCACGCTGCGATACCCCATGTGAAATGCCAATCCATTGGAGGTTTGCTATTGAAAGTTAATGTCGATCTTCGCCTCAAGGATGTGCCAGGTCAGCTTGTCCTTGCGCTTGAACCAATTTCAGCTAACGGAGGAAATATCGTGGGAGTGGTCCACCACAGGGATGTCGTCGTTGGTGGGCACATCACTGTGAACGTAACATTCGAGATCAAATCAGAGAAAACCCTCGAGAGAATTCTTGAAACTTGGAAGGAGAGGGAAATAGATGTTGCTCGTTTGGGCTCAATCTATGAGACCATTTCAATCGAATATCTTCTCGTCGGTGATATCAGTACAGGTGAATTAAATAACATTGTTAAAGAAATCGAGTCGATGGAGGACCTTGAGTCGATCAATATCCGCTATTCAGTTTCACATCTTTCGAATGGAAAGGCAGCGTTTCTCATTGGAAAAGTGAGGAAACGTGAGACGTCGGAAAGGATCGAAGAACTGCTCAATGTGAAGGCGCAGGAACACGGATTCCTCGTAATTAGGAGTCTGGGGGATTAACATGGACATTTTCATCGCTGGTTTTGGAACTGTGGGACAGGGTGTAGCAGAAGTCATGAAGGAAAGAGCTGCATGGTTTGAAAGAAGATTCGATGAGTGTGTAAGAATCGTTGGTGCTCTCGATTCATCTTCTTTTGAATTTTCGAGTAATGGCCTAGATCCAGAAGTCCTCATACGCAGGAAAAAAATGACAGGCAAGGTCGGTACGATTGAGTTGAAAGACGAGTCTTGTCACATTCTTCGCCAATTCGATTATGATGTGTTGGTGGAAGTCACGCCCACGAACATTTCGACCGGAGAACCAGGCTATTCAAACATTCTCACAGCCATGGAATCAGGTAAAGATGTTATCACATCGAACAAGGGCCCACTAGCACTCAAATTTTCGGAACTGATCAGGATTGCCAAAAGGAATGGGGTACAACTGAGATTTGAGGCGACCGTCGGTGGTGCGACGCCAGTGATTAATCTCTCGAGGGAGCTTTTAATGGGGGAAAGGATCAGTTCCATTCGCGGCATTCTTAATGGGACCTGTAATTTCATTCTGCACCGAATGAGGGAGGAAGGATTGCCATTTGCACAAGCTTTGAAAGAAGCGCAGGAAATCGGCATCGCCGAGAGAGATCCAACATATGATATTGAAGGCGTTGACAGTGCCTGCAAAGCTGCGATCCTGGCGAATGCAATATTCAACCTTAACAAAACATACAAAGATGTGAAGCGGAATGGAATCAGCGGGATCACTGAGGATGCAATCGCCCTTGCTGCGGAAGAAAAGAAAGTCATCAGATTGATTGCAGAAATCTCCAGTAAGCGCCTGGAAGTCTCGCCGCGATTAGTTCCTGTTGGGCATCCTTTGAGCATTGGTGGCACATTGAATATCATCCAGCTTTCAACCGATCTTGCTGGAGAGATCACGGTTGTTGGAAGGGGGGCTGGCAAGTTTGAAACGGCGAGTGCGATTCTGAGTGACCTGGTTGCATTGCTAAAGGATAAGTCGACTCGCTGAAAATCTGACTGAGTATGGTTCGTGGTTAATTTAATTATGTAGAATTCTAACCAATTTTCATTTTTTTATTTTATTTTAGAGATTCTATGACTTCCCGAGCATGCCTGCCTCGTTGTCAAATGGAATAACCTACCACTTGGATTTCTGGAAGTGCGCAAAAATTTAGTCACATCGATCAATAGTCAAAATATCACGAAGGATGATTTAGCCCGATAATGAAAGACTTTTTCTATCTGCAGATTTTTGCGCTTCTACGTTTTCTAATCTAACAAAGAATTTCTTGAAAAAGAAAAATGGCTATTTTTTGCAAAGCTTCTATTGAATTATGTTTATCGCTCTTTATATTGAAGAGGTTTGAGAAGATGAGGACGATCGAAATAACCATGTGTTACTGCAAAATTGATTCTTTTCGATTGATACCCTCATCGAAGATCTTTTCGTTTGTTGCACTTGATTTTGCTCTCTCCGCCGTCGATTCGGCAAGATTCACAATCATCACTTAGAACTCTCGCCACAGTTGTGGGTGAGATCTTTAATTCCTTCGCGATTTGCCTATAGCTCCATCCATTCAAACGAAGTTCGAGTATTTTTTTCACATCGACTGGTGTTTTTGACCTTCCCAATCCTTTTCCCTCCTTCTTTTACCTTATTCGGCCTTTACAAACCTTTTTTTTCAGATGGGTTCGTTATCGAATTCCAATAGGGCCGCCAAGTAGTATGTGGGACTTCTATCGACTTGCGGCGCTGTTTTTTGACTAACCGATTGATGCTGTCATGCCAGGAGTTAATCTTGTACATTTCGCTAGTAAGACAAAGCGCTATGTGGCTTTGAGCTAAGTCGTTCGGCAAATAGCTTCTAGAAAATAAAATCTTGGTCTAAAAAACAATTTAGAAACTATTGCCGCACATAGCTCCTCAATTGTTACATACACTCTTTTCTTTGTTCGTTTATCTAATAAGAGTCTTTCAGTCTTATAACCAAAAAATTTTCAACGGAGCTATCTAGAAGATTAAAATATTCTATATGTTAGACTGCCATATTGATTCAAGGTGAGGAAATGATCTATGAAATTGAGCTGATATCGCCAGAAGAAAAAGATAGACTTTACGAGCAATATCAGGATAGATTTTTGTACACAAAGAAAGCAGAAATCTATGGTTGTTGTCTAAAGCTTCTCACGGATTTAGAATATGTAAAGGATAGATGGGAAGACAATTTTTACACAATGAGTGAAAATATCCGATCACACGGTCGCATCATCGTTCTCGAAGAAAAAAATGGGAAGCCTCTTGTCAAATATGATCCGATGACAAAGACAGCATTTCTTTTTAGTATTCAGTATTACGGATGGATCAAGAGCATCACGCTTGCTGTGGCAGGTGATCTGTTAGAAGATCAGCACAGAATTTATCACGTGCATGGTGCTGCGATTGATATCAAAGGCCGGGGTGTTTCAATCATAGCACCATCAAAAACGGGGAAGACAACCCACTCATGGGGACTTCTTAGATTACCAGAGGCCCGCCTTGTAACCGATGACTGGTACTTTGTGAGACTATCGACAAAGAGGCCACTTGCTTTTGGGTCTGAAAAGAACTGCTACGCGGAGGCAGATATCGGGCAAGTTTGGACTGAATATCAATCGCTCATTGAACGATCGAAATTCGATGACAAAGGGCGAGCCATCGTCAATGTCCGTTGGGTCGTCGGGGATGGCGGGGTTGTTCCAATGACCTCGATTTACCATATTGTGTTGCTGAAAAGGGATAAGAATGATCCCACAATTGTCAAAAAACTCACGCCCGAGGAAGCACTTGACTATTTACTTTCCAACGATTTGTGTAATCCTCACCAGCTCGTGCGAGATAAAAGAAAAATGAGCATTCGGACGAACTTTTTCAAAAAATTGCTTGATCAGTCGGAAGTCTATCTAGTCAATACGATTCAAACCCCACAAGAATCCCAGGAAGCCATCCGAAAAGCAGTTCTTCGATGAAGATCATTCATCAATAATAATCATTTGGAGTTATGGGATTGCCATGAATGTGTTGATCATGATGACTGGTCGAAGCGTCTGGGGCGGATTTAATTCCGTCTGGGCTATGATTCGAAAATATGAATTTATTCCAGAAACCGTTTATATTCTCACGACGCAAGATGAAAGAGAAGAAGCTAGCATCTTGAAAAAAATGCTGGAAGTCTTGATAAGGGGATATGGCCTAATTCCTGAGATATTGATTGAGATCATCAAAGGCGACGAGATTAAAGAAATTTCAGAAAAGGTAAGAAAAATCGCTACGGGTCATAAAGAACGAGGAGATAAGATTGCGCTTGAAGTCACGCCAGGTCACAAGATTGTTGTGCTCGGATCGGTCTTCGCCGGATGGAGTAAAGAGATATTTGATTATATCTTCTATTTATATGTGGAGTCCCTTTTCAACGCTAAAAGACCCTATCTTCTTATTCCCATATCCACGCAACATCTTCATGAAATCATCTCGGAGGCCAGGTAATGGATACAGTTGCAAGCAAGGATTTTCTGATGGCTGTCATGAACAACGCACTTTTGCAAGAAATTGATAGATTTGTAGTTCATTCGGATATTCTTGATTTAGATCTATTGAAACTTGATCTTCGCAAGAAAAAGATAGAGGGTGTTGTGAACAAAAAAGACTTCGATGAGGCAACCTCGGAAATGCGTGGTAGGTTGTCAATTGAAGCCCTTAGAGAGGAAATTCCAGACTACTCAGATCTGAAAGAAGTTTTTCAGGGATCGCTGCACGCGCCGTTGAATCTCGAGGATTTGTTATTTGAACTTGAAGAGATTGAGAGAAGGACGAGTGACCCCCTAAAGTATCCTCGACTCAAATGCATAGGGCTCGACACAAACATCGCCTACAAAAGATTACTCAGCAGACTTCGTTTTCACCGCAATTTTCGGCGTCTAGATGACCGAAGTAAATCAAAAAATGTTCGAATTCTAGTGCCAATGCTGGTGCATTCAGAAATTTCTACTAGGATCGGTAGAAAATATTCTCAGAAGGATATTGAGGAAATTGGTAGGGCTATCGACAATCAAAAACTCATGAGGTCATTCTTTAATTGCTGTTATAAGTCCGGTCGCAAGGCGCTCAATGCGCAAACAGAATTAAAGATTCTCAGGGAACTCTATACATGCCTCGACATTGTAGGCGGGGAATTTCTTGATGATAGGGAAAAAAGGGATGTTGAGATTGTAAAAGCTTTAGCGAATCATTGCGACGATCAGAAATTAGATGTTATCTTTTTGACCGCCGACGACAAGTGCAGGGCACATGCTCTTGCACACAAGATCAGCTCATTGTGGATGAACTATCCGCATGATATCCAGGAAAACTGCGAGTTTACCGAGTGGCTAATGGTAGAATTTCTTTATGATCTTGCGGTTGTGTTTGGCACGATCTCACTTCATAATCTTGGCGTGAGAATCATGGGGGACTGGAGTGGGAAGACGACAAATGATTATTATGCGCAAAAAGTGAAGATCATCGTTGAAAAAGGTGCATCCATTGAAAAAGATCTGGAACGTGACTTCAAAATTCTTGCTGAACTCATGAGTATGCCGGAGGTCAGCAGCATCAATTAGGAATTTCACATGATCACATCGAAGCAATCGTTCAATCTTTCATTTTTTTAAGATTCAAATCGGAAGGAAGCAACTTATCAAGGCATTTGATATTCAATGCTTAAGTAGGAGCTCGGTAGCATTTAGAAAGATGTAAAAAGGAATCTCAAGGGAAACGCGAGGGAAGACCTTCTACCATGCTATAGAAGTGGCGGAAAGAATAATTGAAGAATTCTGAGAAAATTTGGGAAGAATTCTTGCATATCTGCATCAAGAGGTTTGCGTTGGAGTTGTTTTTCTAGCGAGAGTTTAAATGGGCTTCATGGCCTCGAGGTGTCCCGACGCAGAGGCATTCACGCAGGCGCAAATGCTACACGAAAATTTAATTGGAAAGCGTTTATCAAAGATGATTTGAATGACGAATGTTCATCATATTAAGTCCTGGATTGGCATCAAAAGAACTTACATGAATTCTTATTGGCAGGCATGTGAAAATTATTGTCCTCCTCAAATAAGGCCATATAATTCTTCTCGATGAAAAGTGCGCATCCCACGAGTCATAAATTACATGGCTGTCTGTGTCTGCCTGTCAATTTCAGAAAATGAACTGGAGTTTTTGCCATTTTTTTCTGTCCTTACTGCGCAAAGTCGGCGCATTCAGAATGCGGTAATAGAAAATCATGGTGAGGAGTCCCCGAAGAAAAAGATAAAACGGTGGGGAAGTTGGAGAAGGTCCACGGGGACTCCCCATAATAGAAATATCATAAGAATTAGAAAAAACTTTTGAGAGAAGAATAACAGACTATGGATAACAAGTTTGAACGATCGAATTTTCGGTGTTCAAAAACGATCAAAAATCCACTGTAGTTTGCAATATAAGAAACAACAATCTTCAGCCAGTTCTCCCCCCCCTCATTAGCAACAAAAAACAAAATTTTGAAAATCAGTTCGTTTCTTTGTGAGAACGCCTTTAATTTAAAAGACTCATATCTTTGATTTTAATCTCAAATTACTCTTATTGTTAAAATGTTTTGAATTCAAAATGGCAAACGCAATTTAGACAATCTAAAACATGAAATTAACAACACCAGATATCATGCAAATTAGAGAAATTGTCACCCATTTTAAAACATTTTAAGATAATCAATAGAAAAATTTAAAAATGGAAATGCGCTTCGGCGGCAACTTATAAAGTTTCATTAATGAAACACTTTGAACGAAATATTTAGCAGATTGCACCGGAGGTGGTATGATGAACGAAAATGAAAAACCAATAAACCCATACGAGATGAAATTCATCGAGATCGTAAAAACAGCCTTAGCTCTTGTTTTTCTATTCGGCCTTGAATTAGGTCTCGTTATAATTCTAACATAGTTTAATTTCTCTTAAACGATTGAGTTCTTTCAAAGGACTAAGGAACAAGATCTTCACAGTTATGATCTAAATAGTAACCAATGAGGAAATCGGAACGTCTTGTGAAAAACGAATGAATTCAATAAGGAAAACTAGTTTGTCTCCTAAGACCATAATCTTCGAATAGCTTTCAATTCCCAGCGAGATGAAATTGTCGTGATTTCTCAATCGTTTCTGTCTTGAAATCATTTATGTATTTACAAGATCAATAAAATAGAAAAATAAAATGAAAAAAGAAGACGGACTAATAGCTGCTACCTTGTGTTCCAAGCAATAGCTCCAATTCCGTGATATGTTCCTGTTCTTCCATCAAAATGTGGCGGATATCGTGTTCAAGCAGAAAATCGTAGTATTTAATCTTCTCTTTCTTGAGTTTCTCTAGAATCGCCCTATATGTATCAACAGCCATTTTTTCATCTTTGAGGTTCTGTTCTAGTATTCCCTTGATGTCCTTTGCAGGATGTGTTTCTGCAATACCCATACTTGGAACGCCACCAAGCAATCCTATTAAAGTTCTGAACTTTTCTTGATGGGCTTTTTCATCGTTAGCTATCTCTTTGAGTCGTTCAATTATTGGCTCCGCATTAATCCCGTCAACTACCTCTGCATGGCTGAGATACTGCACATATGCGCCGTGCTCCAATTCAAGAGCCTGGTTCAGCAGTTTCAAAATTTCCTCCTTAGACATTTTAAACACCGTTTGTTTATTATGAAACGATCGAATATATAATTCAATCGCGTTTCTTAACCTCGAATCAACAATTTCTTTTGTGATTTCGAGGCTACTTGTGTTTATTTGAGCTCGTAATATATATAACTTGGTTTTACATAATTTGGAAATCATCTTGGAAGGTGTTGATTGTTAACCAGTTAGCTCAAAGATTTCTATCCCATCAACATCTTTTCATTGATTATTCCATTGATTATTGTCTGGGTTGTCTATTTTTTTTTGGATTCTCTGCTTGACTCTTTGCTTAATACATTGAATCCATCTATTGATTGACCAGAAAACCACAAAGAAGTCTTTAATTGTGCGTCAAATGAACATTGACCAAATCCTATTACATCCATTGATTTGGCTCATCTAACTTTAATTTTTTTAAATCATAATCCAAAGCAACCATCTATCGATCCATATATGCTCTTCAAAGAGCCAATGCAATCAGTTCCGCTTGAGGATGATCATCAAGAATCAGCAATGCTGCTCTGGAATCCTTTGCCGCACCTGGATTAACGTATAATGTATCATTAATTTTTTCAATTCCCCAAGCTTCGTGGACATGACCCGAGAGAACAACCTTCGGCTCAAATTCTTCGACGATCTTCTTAATTGCGGTACTTCCGACGTGTCTACCAGATGGAACCATATCGTTAATTCCATATGGCGGCGTGTGAGTCATCAAAATCATACCTTTTTCTGAAATCTTTCTCAATTCCCTTTCGATCTCCTCCTCTTGTAATTCAAAAGGCGTGTTAAAAATTGTCGGATTGGATCCACCGAATCCTACTAAGATTTCGTTTCCCAGTCTGACCTTCTTCGCATGCAAGAGAATGGCCGATCGGTCAATCCAGTGGATTACTTCATGTGGATCACAATTGCCTGGAATCGCGTAGGTTGGCAATCTCAGTGAACTCAGAAAATGTCCTGCCCAATCAGCTGGACCGAACTGCGTAATGTCTCCAAGAACAATGATTCCATCTGCCTTTCTTTCCTCTGTTAGTCTATTTACCCAGCTAATCACGCGTTCACGACCGTGAATATCAGATATGACGAGAAACCTCATGCGCGCTCACCTGTGAATTTAACACATTTTTTGAGGAAACAATGATCTTAAATTTAGTATCTTCCATTAGACAATTCTTCCGCATAATTCACATTGTAATTTTTCATAGCGAATTTTGTTCCGGAAAACCCAGGACAGGGCAAAATTATTATTATTGTAAGGGTATCGACCAATCCCGTAGAGAAAATGAAGTACATTTTTGTCACAGGTGGCGTCCTATCTGGTCTGGGGAAAGGAATTACCGCCTCATCCATCGGCCGTCTTTTGAAATCACGAGGACTGAATGTCACGGCAATAAAGATTGATCCCTATCTGAACATTGATGCAGGAACAATGAATCCATTCGAACACGGCGAGGTATTTGTTCTTGAAGATGGAGGCGAAGTCGATCTTGACCTTGGCAATTATGAGAGATTTCTTGATATTGATCTGACAAGTGATCATAATATCACGACTGGCAAAGTTTACAGAGCAGTGATTGATAAGGAGAGAATGGGGGAATATCTCGGAAAAACTGTTCAGATTATTCCGCATATCACAAATGAAATCAAGACACAGATCCGAAGCGTGGCCGAGTCAACTGACGCAGATATTTGCGTTGTGGAATTAGGTGGTACGGTCGGTGATATTGAGTCGATGCCTTTTCTAGAAGCGGTCAGACAAATGAACACAGAACTGGGACGTGGGGAAAACTGTCTCTTCGTGCATACCACGCTTGTCCCCGTCCTGGGCACAGTGGGGGAACAAAAGACCAAGCCAACACAACATTCGGTAAAAGAATTGCGGTCTATCGGTATTCAACCGGATGTCATTGTTGCCCGGTCTACACAGCCACTCGAATACGCAATTAAAAGAAAAATCTCCCTTTTTTGCGACGTGCCGCTTGAAGCCGTTATTTCGGCACCCGACGCGAGGTCAATTTATGAAGTACCGCTAATATTGGAGGAACAAGGACTTACTGATTTCCTTCTAAAAAAATTAAAACTAGAGCCAAGATCGGAGGATCTGTCTGATTGGAAGGAATTCCTTCAGAAGGTGTTGAATCCAACGAAGACTGTTACAATTGCGTGTGTTGGGAAGTACACGCATCTTGCTGATTCTTACATGAGTCATATTGAGGCATTTCATCATGCAGGGGCCGAAACTGATACAAGGGTCAACCTTGTCTTTATAGACTCTGAAAAAATTGAGGAATCTGGTATTCCAATGGAATTGACCCAGGCAGATGGTGTTCTCATACCTGGTGGATTTGGAAGTCGGGGAATAATCGGTAAAATGATTGCTGCAAGATACGCACGCGAGAATGACATTCCTTGTCTCGGCGTTTGCTTAGGTTTCCAGATCGCAACAATTGAAATCGCTAGGAATGTGCTTGGTATTGAAAAAGCACACAGCACAGAATTCGACCCAGAGACATGCGATCCTGTTGTCGACTTGCTACCAGAACAACGGGATATTAAGAGAAAAGGCGCGACAATGCGTCTGGGTGCTCAACCGGTTGTCCTGCAGGAAGGATCGAAAGCTTTTGAACTATATGGAAAGCCGCTCATTATTGAAAGGCATCGGCACAGATATGAGGTCAATCCAAAATACATTGACAGATTGGAAAGCTGTGGATGGAAATTTACAGGCAAGTCGATAGATGGAAAAAGAATGGAAGTAGCTGAATTTCAAGGCCATCATTTCTTCGTCGCATCGCAATTCCACCCGGAATTTAAGTCAAGACCTAGAAAACCTTCACCACTTCATTTAGGTTTGGTCAAAGCCGCACTGAAAAGAAAGTATGCCTGAAGAATTCCGTTGAAATTAAGATCGTTTATTGGCCTTGGTGAGGTGATTCCAGCGAGTGCCCCTTCTGGCAAAGTTTATATCATTGAAGCCGTTTGGAGGCTTGATAGTATGTCTGACGATGAGTATTTGGCTCTTCTCGAAAGAGCAAAGCAAAAATTGCCAGAGAAGATCGAGAAACATGAGCGATTTTCTGTTCCGGAACCCGATGTCTTTCAGGAAGGAAAGACAACGATGATCAGAAATTTCGCTGATATCGCCGATGCACTTCGTAGAGAACCGACTCATCTTTTGCAGTATCTTCTCAGGGAGCTCGGCGCTCCAGGTTACATCGAGGGAACGAGAGCGGTGTTCAAGGCTAAGTTAGCAGAAAATCAGATCGCTGATAGAATCCGGGATTATACAGAAACCTTCGTGTTATGTTCGGAATGTGGAAGGCCAGATACTCATATCGTAAAAGAAGGACGTATTCTAATTCTTGAGTGCGAAGCCTGCGGTGCTCACAGACCAGTCAACGTTAAGAAGGTCACGAAAGTCGATGAGAAATTGACTTTGAAGGAAGGAGACGTTTACGAGGTGCTGATTGAAGACGTAGGTAGGAAAGGCGACGGGATTGCTAGACTTAATGAATACATCATCTATGTTCCTGGGACGGTTAAAGGAATAAGAACAAAAGTGAAAATCAATAAGGTCGCGGGAAATGTAGCATTTGCCTCAGTTTTTATGGAATCGAATCGATAATTGTTAATGCAATGGAATGTTGGCTAATCGGTAATTAAATCATTTCTTTTCTTACCGATTTATCAATTCAATTCATTGACTCATCTTAATTTTTGTTAAATAGTCATATTTGCAGATACAAAAATGAAGTTCTGACATGGATGGTTTAAGAAGACATGAATCCCTTTGTTTAGCAAGCGGGAGAGCTATGATGATCTGGAAAAGTCTTTTATTAGTTATCAAAATTCGTTTACTGAGAGCATTTGCGGATTCTTGCTTTTCCTGTTCTCACCGAAAAATATAGCAGAAGCGTCAAGCAATTAAAGAAAAGATGAGAGAAAAATCAGCGCCTTTTGCAATGGCAACTATCTTTTTATCAATGCAAATTATCGCACTTTTAATCGTACCTCTGTTTCCCACCGACTACAGAGTTTTTAGAGATCCAAATAATCTGGGCAATCCCGTCATGTACATAATAATTCTTCTTGGAATGACCACATTCTTGCTGATTTTGATCAAATTCCACAGAAGAAAAATTGTAAAAGGAATTTTCATGAGTGCTATATTCATTACAATTATGGCTGTATTCCTTCCGCTATTTTATCAAGTCTTTGATGACATCGGTGTTTCATTCTTACTTTCAATTATTATATCTGGAGTAATAATTGGATTGCTTATTATACGACCAGAATGGTATATTATCAATGCATCTGCATTTCTCATGGGTTGCGGCATGACTGCTATATTGGGAATGTCACTTGGCATACTTCCGTCAATTTTTCTTCTTGTTTTTCTAGCAATTTATGATGCCTTTGCTGTTTATAGAACAAAACACATGATCACTCTGGCAGAAGCTGTCATCGCGCTGGACATGCCCGCAGTTTTTATTATGCCGAAACGAGGTGATTTTTCTTTATCATCGTTGAAAAAGCATTCAGCTATATCTGAACAATCTGATCGCGAAGCTCTTTTCATGGGTGTTGGCGACGCTGTCATTCCGGGTATTCTAATAGTTTCATCCTTCGTTTTCTTACCATCCCAAGCAGGAACGGTTACGAACGCCAATCTTCTTGTCTCGATCGGCTCTCTGATTGGTGCATTTTGTGGCTTCCTAGCGCTTGTTTTCCTCGCCGAAAAAGGAAAGCCGCAACCGGGGCTGCCTTTTCTTAATAGTGGTACAATCACTGGTTTCATCATTTCATATATTCTCATCTTCGGAATTTAGGATACGATATGATGCAATTAACGAGATTGAGCTAGCAAGAATCACATTTAAAATTCATGTCGTACGATGTTGAAAGAACCCCCCCCATGGCAGTTTTCTTTTATTGCGTCTATTTGAGATCCTAATAAGACTTCAAATCGATGTATCGTTGTTATTGAAACTTTTATTCTATCAAGAACCAAAGCTAGTTTCTATATGATGATTTTTGCCACATTCGTAAAAGAGTCATGTCGACGTTCGATGTATTTATGGTGCTTGGGATCCTGCCAGGAATTGGTGGGAGGGCTTTGCTGCCCCCCTTGCGTAGGAGGTGATCCATCTGCAGGTTCCCCTACAGATACCTTGTTACGACTTAGCCCTCCTTGCTGAATCTCAGTTCGAACCTCCCAAAATGAGAGATCCTTACTGAGACCCAACTCGGGTGGCTTGACGGGCGGTGTGTGCAAGGAGCAGGGGCATATTCACCGCGGGATGTTGACCCGCGATTACTACGGAATCCAGCTTCGTGAGGGCGAGTTACAGCCCTCAGTCCGAACTACGAACGGGTTTCGGGATTGCCTTCACCTCTCGGTGTTGGAACCCATTGTCCCGTCCTTTGTAGCGCGCGTGTAGCCCAGGGGATTCGGGGCATACGGACCTACCGTTGACCTCTCCTTCCTCTGGTTTAGCACCAGCGGTCCCATTAGTGTGCACGCCTTCCGGAGAAGGCGTTAGCAACTAATGGCGAGGGTCTCGTTCGTTATCTCACTTAAGAGAACGCCTTACGGTACGAACTGACGACGGCCATGCACCACCTCTCGGAAAATCTGGCAAGGTCATCAGCCTGGCCTTCATGTAACCGTCGCCCCTGGTGAGTTGTCCGGCGTTGAATCCAATTGAACCGCACGCTCCTCCCGTTGCGGTGCTCCCCCGCCAATTCCTTTAAGTTTCATCCTTGCGGACGTACTCCCCAAGCAGCAGGCTTAACAACTTCTCTCCGGCACTGGGCGCCCCCAAAGGACCCCCAACACCAAGCCCGCAGCGTTTACACCCTGGACTACCGGGGTATCTAATCCCGTTTGCGCCCCAGGGCTTCGTCCCTCACCGTCGGATCCGTTCTAGTCAGACGCCTTCGCCACCGGTGGTCCTTCCAGGATTACAGGATTTTACCCCTACCCCGGAAGTACCTCTGACCTCTCCCGGTCCCAAGTCCCGCAGTCTCCCCGGAATTCGGACAGTTAAGCTGGCCGATTTACCCAGGGATTTACGAGACCGGCTACGGACGTTTTAGGCTCAATAATATCGACCACCACTCGGGCCGCGGGTATTACCGCGGCGGCTGGCACCCGTCTTACCCGGCCCTTACTTCTCCTGCTTTTTAGACAGGAGAACAGCCAACACAGTGTGTTGGCACTTGGAATTCCCTCATCGGGATTGCTCCCATTGTGAAGTTTTCGCGACTGCTGCACCCCGTAGGGCCTGGACTCATGTCTCAGAGTCCATCTCTGGGCTCCCTCTCTCAAGGCCCATACCCGTCATAGGTTAGTGGGTCCATTACACCCACTACAGCCTGATAGGCCGTAGACCAATCCTTGGGCGCCGGAGCTTTCAGCCCAGAAGCATTCCAGCATTCTGGACCTATGGGGTATTAGTCTCAGTTTCCCGAGGTTATCCCCCTCCCAAGGGTATGTTATCCACGTGTTACTGAGCGGTCCGCCGAGTCCCAAAGACTCTCGACTCGCATGTCTTAATCGAATTCCAATAGCGGTGGCCGCCGGCAGGATCAACCGGAATCGATCCATTCGGCAATTAACAACTGCCGCTAAGGATTAAAGGAGATTGGCAGGATCTCCAAGTTTCACCAATAGCAATCTCTTCGATTGCCTTACATCGAACGTCAGAACCGAGAGTTCACGTTCAAACGACGGGGATCTCGGTTCCCCATGAGTGTTCACAGCGCTGGATTCGACAGCCTCACAGACGGTCTTTCGACCTCCTCAGCGTCGATTCGCTTGCTGTGGATAAGCGTAGCCCCCTCTAATATCGAGGGCGTATATATGCATTTCGGGACGCCACATAACTTACTGCGTCCAATTCTTTTAATCACTAGAGGAAGTATTTGAGTGTTTCTATCCTAACACAATTTCAATTTTATTGGAGAAATATTGAATGTACAACTTTGAATATCATTGCGCTCAATTCTCTATTATTATAAGAAACTCGAGTTTCATTTTCATTTCGATTGGCTAAAGGCCGCTCTAATCGTTGCGGCAAAAGAATTATTAGAGTCAAAATTCTTTTGAGGCGTAAAGCGGGGATGGCCCAGCTCGGCAAGGCGATGGATTGCTATCTCGAAGTCAAAAGGGCAAACATCCATTGTCCGAAAGGACTCGGGGGTTCAAATCCCCCTCCCCGCGCTTTTTTATTTCTCGAGTGGTTAAGCAGCAACAATTAGGAAAAAGTGAAAACAAAAGATAGTACTCTTCTTACTTCAGCTTCAGTCAAACCGTTTTCTTCAAAATTCTCTCTTGATTTTTCTATCATCTCATCGATATTCTTGCATTTCCAATAACTTTCCCATTTGTTTTGATATTCTTTCCCTCTCATAGACTCGTTGATCAATGATGGAGGATCTTTCAGGAAGAAAGAAAATTCATTCATGTATGGATAAATGGCCATCCTACAAAGCTGACAGATGTTCACCAAGTAATCAGCCTTGGCTTCCATAGCCTCTCTACCCAGTGTATCTCTAAAGTTATCGCCGATCTTCTTGGCCACTTGCGGGAAGGTCAGTCTTGGTGTTCCACCGCAACAGATGTCTCTTCCTTTTATTATCTCTAGATAAGGAATCTTACTCAGGAGTTTTAGTTCCCATTCGTTCACATTGGTACGCTGACTCATGCAAGAATCGTGTAAGATCACTTTTTTCCTTGGAGATCTGTTTGGGTATATGTTATTTATTTTTTCATACAGAAACTGAGCATAATATTGTACCTCGAAATCCAGATTAAGAAATTGCGGATAGAGTTCAGTGAACAGTTCAGTAAACATGCGATAACAACCCGCACAGGTGAGTATAACTTTCTTAGGAGAAAATGCGTTCAAGCTAGCGACAAGTTCCCTAGCCCTCCTTTCAGCTTCCTGAACCTGTCCAGCGGCAGGACCATAGGGGAAACCGCAACATAGTTTTCCTCCCCCCAACGCTACAAATTCGATTCCGGTTCTCTCTAAGATGTCTAGGAGAGCGAACACGGTGTGAGGAAAGGCGAGAAGGGTACACCCCAGAAAGACCACATTTTCCACTTTTTCTGGGCGGTAAGGCACCTCATTCAACTATCTTCTTTTAGAAGGTCTTATCTGAATGGATGAAAGATCCTTCCATATGTCAAGGGATTCTTTGATGTTTTTTGGCTGCTTTAGGTAATTTTCCTTCTTTGGCTAATCGGCATTTTATTGGCTCAAATACCATTAAAGTATCGAGCCCTGCAGGGCAGGATCTTGAACACTTTCCACACCTCGCGCAAGTGAATACTTTGAGGAATACTTCCGTTGAATAAGTTCCGTCTTTCACATAATCCATAATCTTCTTGATAATTTCTTTAGGAGTTTCATCCTTTAATGGGGTCTGAGGAATCAGCGGAGAGGATCTCACACAGTTCCCTCAAAGCGTGCATTTTGCAATAAACTGTTAAGCGACCTTATTATGGAGCCTTTCTAGGGAGATGAACTCTGGTCTAGACATTGTTTCACCATTTCGGATATTTCGCAGTCCTTCCTTCAGGGTATGTTAATCGACTGTCAAATGAACACGATGTCTCGCAGTGAAGTTTACTTGAAGTATGGTTCATCACATCCATTGCAATTTTGAATAAAAATATTTTACTAAGATCTCGATTAATGGATTCTAATATGAAAAATGACCTTCAAATTGAAAGCGATACTTAAATGATCACTTAAGAATGAGAATCTTTCAACAATCAGGATTCTCATTAAGATAATATACCTGAACACGATTGTTTCGATTGTGAAGTTCTTCGTTGAATCATACGGTTGCACGATGAACCAGGGCGAAGGGATCGAGCTCTCTGAGAAGCTAAGAGCCCTCGGACATCAGCCTGTTACTTCCGCAGATGAAGCGGAGCTCGTTATCCTGAACACATGTACTGTCATCCAGTCTACACAAACGAAGATTCTGAAACGACTAAGAGAGTTATATCGATTGAATAAGAACCTTATTGTGTCTGGATGTATGGCCGCAGTTCAACCAGAAATCATAAGAAAGGTCGCGCCCGACGTTTGGATTTTGCCGCCAGAGGAATATGACTCGTTTCAAAAAGTTATCGCTGAAAACTATGGTCGAATTTCAAGCCAGGAAATCATTCATGATCAGAGGACAACCGTTATTATCCCGATATCTCAAGGCTGTCTAGGTTCGTGCACATATTGTATCACCAGACTTGCACGAGGGACACTCAAGAGTTATCAGCCCGATCAAATTGTCGAAAAGGCGAGGCGATCGATAGAGACTGGGACTCGAGAAATTCTCTTGACAGCGCAGGACACGGCGTCGTATGGTTTTGATATCGGCTGCACTTTGAGTGATTTGATCTCGTCCATCGTTCAAATTCCCGGCAAATTTAGGATCAGAGTAGGAATGATGAATCCTGAGAGTCTTCAGAAAATCATAAATGATTTGATCGAGTCATGGCGTGATGATAAAGTCTATAAGTTCCTTCATTTGCCAGTTCAAAGTGGTAGCGAGAGGATTCTCAAGCTCATGGGTCGGAGATACACTGTTGAGCAATTCAAGTCCCAAGTGCAGTTATTTAGGAATTCTTTTCCTGATCTCACTCTTTCGACTGATGTGATAACTGGTTTTCCCAGTGAAAATGAGATCGACCATAAAATAACAGTTCAATTGATACGAGAGATCAGACCACATATTCTCAATGTTACGCGTTTTTCACCCAGACCAGGGACTCCAGCTGCATGTGCAAGTGGCCAGATTCCCTCATGGATATCGAAAGAGAGATCAAGAGAATTTGCAAAGCTAAGGTTCCAGATAAGTAAAGAGATTTACAAAACAAAAGAAGGCGCAATTGAAGAGATCCTGATCACAGAAAAGGGAAAGCATGATACATGGATCGGAAGAACGCTTTCTTACGCACCGGTGGTGATCAAGAAACCGGTGGAACTAGGGAGTTTCGTCAAGGTAAAGATAATCGACTCGGCTCCAACGCATCTCATTGGCGAAATCATTGATTAGAATTCTCCGTTGCTGGAATTGATGACTGATCTATTTGTCTTCTCTTTATTGGAAAAGTTGACTCGCTAGATATGCGATTCCCTATCAAAGAAGATGTATGATAAAAACGAAGAAGGACTGTTATATAGATGAAATTATATCGCCGCTGAAAAACAGCCCCGTGGTGTAGTGGCCAATCATGCCGGCCTTTGGAGCCGGCGACGGCAGTTCGAATCTGCCCGGGGCTACTCTCTTTTTCTTATTCTTCGCTTTACTCTTTACTTCCACTCGGCGAGTTCTATCAGGATACCATCAGGATCGGCAAAAACAGCCCTTTCTAACCCTCTTCTTATATCAACACCCTTTAGTTTGCTAGAAATCGTTTCTAGGTGTTCCGAATTCAATACATGGCGGTCTTCAACCATTTTTATGCCCAAACTCTTGATCCTGTCGATTTCTTTTGCGATATCCTTGACACCGAAACAGAGATGCTTCACGCCTACTTTCATTAAATCCTCTTGTGCCCGCCTTTCTGGTTTTTCTATTGCAAGAAGCTCAAGCATTGTGTTTTGCGACTTAAGAAAAGCAATCTCTTTAATGCCAGGAATCTTCGATTTGAGTCTCATAACTTCTTCAAGTTCGAGAACTTTTGTGTAGAATTCTATAGATTTCTCTAGGTCCGAAACTGTGATAGCAATATGGTCAACTCCTTTGATCAATTAATCACCAACCTACAATATGTTGTTTAAAGTGATTGTCTCATGATCTAATAATTGCTTCGATCGGAAATAAGTCAGAATGAAATCACCATTTCTCTCGGTGCACGAGGCTTTCAAGATTCAATCTTGGTGTCCTGTGAGTAATCCCTTTCGGTTTGCCGACTGGCAACATTGCAACAGGTCTTGCGTGAGATGGAATCGACAAGATTTTTGAAACTGCGGACTCATCGAAAGCTCCAATCCAGCAACTCGCATATCCCTTATCAACGAAATAAAGAAGAATGTTTTCAATGGCAGCGGCGACATCCTGAAGACAATAAAGTTCGATTCCGCGCTTACCGTAGCTTCTGATTCTCTGGAGATTTGCACAACACACGATGACGACTGGTGCCTCAGCTAGAAACTCCTGTCCGTATGCAGCTGCCATGAGTTTCTTTTTTGTATCTTTATTAGTAACGATGATAAAATCGCGGGCCTGAAGATTTCCTGCCGATGGTGCTAGATTCCCGATTTTGATCGATTCTAACACTATTTCTTCTGGAACTGGCTCATCGCTGAAACTCCTGACACTTACCCTCTTTTGTATGCATTCGAGAAGTTCCACATTCTCACCATAAATTCACTTGCAATGGGCTATAAAAATCTTCCAATGGTGGAAAAGAGCTGAGATAAAGTGGCAAACATGCACTTTATAATGATGTTAACTAATGCGGTTTCTGTGCCGATTGAATGCACGATTGAGATTCAATATCAGAATCAGACGAAGGCGGAAACGATCAAGAGAGCAATCGAACTAGAAAACGAGAATTATGCTACTGCCAACGTAGAAGGACACCGGTTGTTAATAAGAACAAGGGCAGCTTCTATTCCAAGTCTGCTTCATACGATTGAAGATCTCCTTGTTTGTATCAAGGCGGCAGAGGATGCAATGAGGATTAGCGAGAATGGATCATTGAATGATACCTTCTCTGACGAGAACGGCTAACCCCCTTTCAAATGAAAGCATCTCATCTCTTGTCAAAAGCGATCGCCCGCACGCGACAAGATGATCATTTTCATCAACGACAAGAACCTCATCCATCGGTCTGATGTTTTCGTCGCAATCAACAACAAATTTGCAGAAAACGTTTCGTCCTTTCTGATTGAACTCAGCCGATTCCCGTTGAACAACGACTCTCATGCGTGGTGACGAAAATCCCGCGTGAAGCTTTGTTGCGCCAGCAATTTTCAATGAAAAGAATCCGTCGGAGGCTCTCATCGAGAGAATATGTTTTCCATCGACTATCACATTTCTGATCCTTCCAGTATTTTTTGATTTGATGAATGTTATTTCGCCACTAAAGAGCAAATCAGCAGCGCCTTTCCCAAATTGATAATCCGCTACCGCCCTGACTCTCGCAATATCAAAGTTAAAAGTGGATTTTCCTTTCGCGATTGATTCAAGGAGTTTCTTTGTTTCCTCTCCATCGTAAATAATACACATACCATATTTCTGAATGTGAGACATTCTTTCCATGAGTTGATGTGTTTTTTCGATCAACACCTTATCGCGTATTTTCGGGAAAACCGACTGAGCGATTGGATATATCTCGTCAAGTTCAATTGGTATGGGGCCGAGCGGAGACATAATAACAAAATGAGCATCACAAATGGCAGAGATCTCTTCAATTTCTCTTGCGTATTTTGTTGTGTATGGTTTATCCGAATCCTCGAATCCCACTAATATCTGCGTGAGCGGTTGAGTGTATCTTTCAAAAAACCGCCTTTCATATCGAAATACTGAGGGGCGATCGAGACTCTCTGGACCTGTATAAAAAAGTGCGCTTTCCCTGCTCAACGGCTCATATTTTTCGAGAAATTCCTTGTAATTTGCCAGTCTTCTCAAACCATCAAGAAGAGCTGGATGAGAACGGCAACGCATCTCCACGAATTCCCAGAGCGTCCCTTCAAGAATCGCTTTCTTAATGCGCTCAATTTCTGCAATAGATTCATACAGATTATGTCTGGCAATTAGATCGGTGCGTTCTTCTTCATTCATTTCCCTTATTGAATCAATATCGTGTCCTCTACATGCGGGACAATCGCAGACAAGCTTCTTCATGTCTTCGAGTCGATAAGTTCCGCTCGAAAACATGAATCGACCATCTCGTGCAAATTTCGCATAAGATGCAGAATCAAAAGTGTCACATCCTAATAATACAGCAAGTGCAAAGACCATTGGATGACCCGCCCCAAAGAGGTGCACTGGTCGATTCGGTACTAGCCCCTTTTTCGAAGCGACGATCACGTCGACCAGATCGGCGAATCGATAGTTCTCCATCAATGGCACGACCCCACCAATTGGATGGATATCTACAGGTAGTGTCGACATTTCTCGCGCACACTGTTCTCTGAGATCTGGAAATAAAGAACCCTGAACAACTCCGCCGAGCAACATTTCACCTTTAATCTCTGAAGCTTCCTTCGTGCGGACAATCGTTTGCGTAATGGCCTGAGCCGTTCTGTTTCTCTCCCAATCAGGCTCTGTAAAAACGTCCAAAGGCATCCCAATATCCGATCCTATGTCTCGCTGAAACTCGACGATTTCTTTGTTCGTTGCTTCTATTTTAGAATAAAGATGTGATTGGAATGTACCAGAATCAGTCATAATAATGCCAGGAAAATCTAAGAGTTCATGCACGCCCTTGTTCATCGCACTTTCTTTTAGACTTTTTTTCTTAAGAATAATGTAAGAATTTGTGATGACAGCGCGAATTCCAAATTCTTCGTAAAGACTCTTCGGTGGTATCGTATTAATATTGGGATTAACGACTGGCAATAGACACGGTGTTTCAATAGTGCCACGTCTAGTATGAAATGCGCATATCCGGGCTAAACCGTCCCTCTCAACGATTTCAAACATCTGCCGTGTGAAAGCGCACCGAAGTTTTTAAGTCTTTCAGAGAGTGATATGGCGTTGCCAGATGATGAGTATGGAATACAAAATGGTCATTGCCGTAAGAAAGGATCTCAAACTGACACCTGGCAAAATGGCAGCGCAAGTCGCGCATGCAGCTGTCAATTGCGCAATATTATCAATGAAAAGAAAGTCTGACTGGTTCGACGAATGGTATAAGGAAGGCCAAAAAAAAGTCGTCGTCAAAGTTGAGAATCTAAATGAATTATTTGAAATTAAAGTGAATGCGGAAGCCATTGGTTTGATCACTTCTCTAATTGTTGATGCCGGTCTAACAGAGCTTCCTCCTGGTACAACAACCTGTTTGGGTATTGGCCCAGCGCCTGAGGAAATCATTGATAAAGTGACAGGTCACCTAGGGTTGATGTAAGTGAAAGATCAAGTGCGAGTTATCGGCATTGACGATTCGCCTTTTAGATTCGATAATGAACGGGTCATTATCGTTGGGGTGGTTGTACGTCTTCCTTCCTATCTTGAAGGAGTCATTCGAAGTGAATGCGATATTGATGGTACCGATGCAAATGAGGCGATTGAGAGAATGATCATGAGTTCGCGGTTCAAGGAGCAGATTAAGCTGATTCTTATTGATGGGATTGCTCTTGGAGGCTTCAATGTGATCGATATATCACAAATTTATGAAAAAACGGGCATACCTTGTGCAACGATTACAAGGGAAGCGCCAGATCTCGAGAAGATTAGAAAAGCGCTATCGAAGCATTTTTCCGACTGGGAAAAAAGATTTGAGATCATTACGCGCTTTATTCCAAAACCCATAGCAACGTCGCAGAAGCCCATTTACGTTGCTGTTTGTGGTATGGAGTTTGATGTCGCTTCGCGAATCATCCACTTATGTACGATCCGCGGTAGTCTTCCTGAGCCAATACGAATGGCGCACATAATTGCAAGCGCCATCGTTCGCGGAGAATCAAAGGGTCGGGCTTAAATTTTTGTTTTTAGCAATGATTTGACAGCTATAACTGTGTCTAGATTCTTTGTGTCGATATTTTCGATTATAACTTCAGAAGTGTTGTTCCAGAGGGGATGTACGCGAATGGTCAAGCCTTGATTTTTGATGCTCACATTCAATCCTTTCTTTTCAGGATAGCGCGTGAATCGCTCGCCGGATCGCTCTAAGAACTCTAGGATAATTTCTTCAATCCGTATTGGATGAATCTGGAAAAACCGTTTTTCCATCGAAAGAAATCGCTCCTTATTTTTTGAATGATAGGCAATAAGTGCGATCAGGAGCGCAAGCATTGTCACAAGAATGATCACTGTTGTAGGCTCACTTGGCGCAAGACCCTCATATATTGAAAGCAACGAAACTGAGAATATAGAAATAACGGAAATGTAGATCGTTCCAATCATACCAGTGACCAATCTGAGCGGAACAGTATTGCGCGACCAACATCGGTAGTGCAGATTATGTAGTTTCTTTGCTGGGAAAATCAATAATAGTGCAACGATGAGCGAGGCGACAAAGAGCCACTGGAAGAAGATCGGAAAGAGGATGTACGAATAAAGCATCAGGGCAAAGATCGATGGAATGATTACTCCCAATGTGAATTCAATTCGCAATTGAATGCGTTCAATTTCGTATTCATAGTAACTCTCTGAACTCTCTGCCATCCCATCCCTAAGCGATACTATACTTATTTACATATTAATTGATTTATCGATCATCTCTTCTAACAGTCAGCCCCTATCTTTAAATCTCAATTGCCAACGATTGACTCCTATCGGCTAGATGTAATTGGAACTTTGTTATCCTAAGAAATGATTGACCAGAGAAATTTAGCATGGGATTTTCAGAATTCTTTTAGATAACTTCTTAGCATTACTTATTCTAAATTTCTAGATGAACATCTAGATGAACAAAAACGATAAGTTTTAATATTGTATGTGAAGTTTGTCAACGGCTGAAGATTCTGCGTGTCACCTAACGCTTAAATACGACGACCGTAATAGGGTCGCCGCTTCTGAAAGAGAGGTGAAAGTTTGGCAAGAGGTCTATACACTGCCAGAAAACTAAAAGAGAACCGAAAGAAGTTCCGTTGGAGCGATAGCACTTACAAGCGGAGGATGCTTCGACTTAAAGAAAAGTCTGATCCGCTTGAAGGCGCACCACAAGCTAGAGGGATCGTTCTTGAAAAGGTCGGTATCGAAGCCAAGCAACCTAACTCTGCCATTAGAAAATGTGTGAAAGTTCAATTGATAAAGAACGGTCGTCAAATAACCGCTTTTGCCGTCGGCGACGGAGCTATTAACTTCATTGATGAACATGACGAAGTTCTCGTTGAAGGAATCGGAGGGCGCCTTGGTCGATCTTACGGAGATATACCAGGTGTCCGGTACAAGGTTATCAAAGTGAATAACGTTTCTTTAAGAGAACTTGTCCGCGGAAGAAAGGAAAAGCCAGTGAGGTGATCGATTGCCAGAAGATTTGCAAACTCAATCGCAAGCAACACAATCTCACTCTCAATTGCTAACGAGACAAGTGCTCCTTTTCGGACTTTATGATACAAGCGGGATCGTCATCAAAGACAGTGGCCTCGCTAAATATATTGATCTCACACCTGTTCTTGTTCCACACTCTGGGGGAAAACATGCCAACAAGTGGTTTGGCAAAGCGAAGGTCAACATTGTCGAACGACTCATTAATAACATGATGAGAACCGAAGATTTTACTGGGAAAAAGACAAAGGCGTACACGACTGTCAAGAAAGCATTCGCGATCGTTTCAGAGAAAACAAAGAAAAATCCGATTCAAGTCCTCATCGAGGCAATTGAAAATGCGGCACCGAGAGAAGAAATCACAAGACTGCAATTTGGAGGAATATCGGTGCCAAAAGCAGTTGACATTTCGCCATCAAGACGGCTTGATATTGCGTTAAGAAACATTGCAGTCGGCGCCATCACGGCGAGTTTCAAGAACAGAAAATCGATCGAAGACTGCCTTGCGGATGAACTTATTCTCGCATCAAAAGGTGATATGAACAGCTATTCGGTTTCCAAGAAAGAAGAGATCGAGCGTGTCGCAGCATCAGCACGGTGATCAAATTTTCATTTAACTGATTTTTGTGGTGGTTTAATATGGGTCGTAAAGAGGATAATATCAAGAAAGCGCAGAAATTAATGCTGGATCCAAGACACATTCGCAACATTGGAACTGCGGCTCACATCGACCATGGTAAGACAACATTGAGCGACAACCTAATCGCTGGCGCAGGGATGATGTCTGAGGAGTTAGCGGGCAAGCAGTTATTGCTCGACTATGATGAACAGGAACAGGCTCGCGGAATTACGATTAACGCTGCTAATGCCTCCATGGTTCACACCTATAATGGTGAGGAATACCTCATCAATCTCATCGATACACCTGGTCACGTCGACTTCGGGGGTGACGTGACAAGAGCCATGCGAGCACTCGATGGGGTAATCATTTTAGTTTGCGCTGTCGAGGGTGTGATGCCACAGACCGAAACTGTCATTAGGCAGGCTCTGAAAGAAAGGGTTAGGCCGATTCTTTTTATCAACAAGGTTGACAGGTTAATCAACGAACTCAAGGTCACCCCGCAGCAGATGCAGCAACGATTTATCGGAATCATCACTGAAGTGAACAGAAGGATCTCGAAGTTTTTGCCGGAGCCGCTTAACAAAACGTGGCAGGTAAAAGTGGAGGATGGAAGCGTTGCATTTGGATCTGCGTTCAATAAGTGGGCTATCTCCGTTCCGTACATGAAGAAAAATAAGATCACATTTAATGACATTTATGAATACTGCAAGAACAACGATCAAAAGACGCTTGCGAAAAGATCACCTCTGCATGAAGTGCTACTCGATGCAGTTATCCATCACATTCCAAATCCACTTGAAGCCCAGAAAATTAGGATACCTGTCATTTGGAAAGGAAATCTCGATTCCGAGATCGGAAAAGCGATGATGAACTGCGATCCGAACGGGCCGACGGCCTTCATGGTCACAAAAATCATCATGGATCCCCATGCGGGTGAAGTAGCAGTTGGCCGGTTGTTCAGCGGTACGGTAAGGAAAGGCGACGAACTTTACGTGATCGGTATGCCCGATATCAACAGAGTTCAGACTGTCGCTCTTTCAGTAGGTGCTGATAGGATACCGGTTGATGCCATGGCCGCCGGTAACATCGTCGCAGTAACCGGTTTGAAAGATGCTATTGCTGGATCGACGGTTTCATCGTTAAAAGACATGGAACCGTTCGAAAAGATTGTCCACTATACCGAACCTGTTGTCACAATTGCGGTCGAAGCGAAGCACATGAAAGATCTGCCGAAACTCGTCGAAGTTCTGCGAATGGTTGCGAAAGCAGATCCCTCCATTCAGGTTGAGATCAATCAGGAAACTGGAGAGCATCTGCTTTCTGGGATGGGAGAACTCCATCTTGAGGTTACTCAGTATAGGATCATAAACGAATACAAGGTGGATATTAAAGCATCCCAGCCGATTGTCGTATATCGGGAGTGTGTCAAGGGCAAGGGAGGTCCATTTGAGGGTAAGTCTCCAAACAAACACAATAGATTTTACATCGAGGTCGAGCCGCTAGAAGAAGCTGTTTTCGAAGCGATTCGAAGCGGTGAGATTCAGACCGAAGGAAGAATCAAGGACACGAAGGCTCTTGCCAAGAAATTGCAGGACTTAGGGATGGATCGAGAAGAAGCGAAGGGAGTCGTTGCATTTAAGGACACTAACATCTTCCTTGATGTGACCAAGGGTATTCAGTATCTGCACGAAACGATTGAGCTATGCAAACAAGCGTTTGAAGAAGCAATGAATCTGGGACCGCTGGCGCAGGAAAAAGTCATGGGACTGAAGGTGAGGCTCGTCGATGCAAAGTTGCACGAAGACAGTATTCATCGAGGACCAGCACAGGTAATCCCAGCAACAAGATCAGCAATCTATGGAGCTATGTGTCTCGGAGAGAGAATCCTTCTTGAGCCGATTCAGAAGGTTTTCATCAACGTCCCTCAAGAATACATGGGTGATGCGGTACGGGAACTTCAATCCAGAAGGGGAATCATTGAAGATATAAAACAGGAGCAAGAGAATACGGTCGTGATCGCGAGGGCGCCCGTTGCGGAGATGTTTGGTTTTGCAAGTGCGATCAGGAGCGCCACGCAGGGAAGGGCACTCTGGTCGACTGAGAATGCGGGGTTTGTCCGTGTACCACCAGAGCTACAAGCGAAGATCGTTGCAGAGATAAGGACTAGAAAGGGCTTGAAGCCAGAACCGTACGATGCATCATACTACGCTGGATGATTGGAAAAAGCGTTAAATATCAAGAACAGTATGGAGAGTCAGAACAATTATTAAAGGTCAAAATCCTTAACAATGGAAATGGAGGCAAGAAAATGGCTGAGAAACCTCACATGAACTTGGTGTTCATTGGTCATGTCGATCATGGCAAATCGACAACCGTCGGACGATTGTTACTCGACACTGGCCATATCGAACCGTATCTGATCGAGAAGTATCGTAAGATGGCTGAGGAGAAGGGTAAGGCTACATTCGAATTCGCTTGGGTTATGGATAGCCTGAAAGAGGAGCGAGAGCGCGGTCTAACCATTGATGTCTCGCATAAGAAATTCAACACAGATAAGTACTATTTCACTGTCATCGACGCGCCTGGTCACAGGGACTTTGTAAAGAATATGATTACTGGAACGAGTCAAGCCGATGCTGCTGTTATTGTGGTATCAGCTGCAGAAGGTCCGCAGGAGCAAACTAAGGAACATATTTTCCTCGCAAGGACACTCGGTGTGAACCAAGTCGTTGTCGCCGTCAACAAGATGGATGCAACGAAACCACCGTACGATCAGAAGCGCTTCAATGAGGTCAAGGATCAGGTTACAAACCTCTTGAAGCTCGTGGGATACAAGATCGAGAAGATCCAGTTCGTGCCTATTAGCGCATATCAGGGCGACAATGTCGTGAAACCGTCGCCGAATCTCAGTTGGTATAAAGGTCCGACACTCGTGGAAGCCCTTAACGCGCTTGAGGAGCCACCAAAAGCAATTAACCTTCCGCTCAGGATTCCAATTCAAGATGTTTATTCGATCACGGGTATCGGAACAGTTCCAGTTGGAAGGGTTGAGACTGGGGTACTCAAGCCTGACATGAAAGTTATTTTTATGCCTTCCAATAAAGTCGGCGAAGTCAAGAGCATCGAGATGCACCATGAGCCTCTCCCACAGGCTGTACCGGGGGACAACATTGGGTTCAATGTAAGGGGTATCGCTAAAACAGATATCAAACGAGGAGATGTAGCGGGTCCAGTTGACAATCCACCAACTGTTGCGAAGACCTTTACTGCACAAATCATGGTTCTTAACCATCCATCTGTCATTACAGTGGGTTACACGCCAGTTTTCCATTGCCACACTGCTCAGGTTGCATGCAGGTTCGTGGAATTGATCAAGAAACTTGACCCAAGGACTGGTGCTGTAAAGGAGGAGAATCCGCAGTTCCTCAAGACCGGTGATGCTGCGATCGTTAAGATCGAGCCGACAAAGCCGATGGTCATCGAGAGAGCAAAGGACTTCCCACCGCTTGGTCGATTCGCGATCAGGGACATGGGGCAGACGGTTGCTGCTGGTGTTTGCATCGATGTTGAGAAGAAGGAAATGTAAAACCCCTTCTCCACATTTTTTGGAGTGATTTTTTATGGCACAGCGAGCGAGAATCTCTCTCAGCGGCACGGACCCTAAAAAAGTCGATAGCGTGTGTAATCAGATCAAGGCGATTTCCCAGAGAACAGGTGTTGCGATTCGCGGGCCGATACCTCTTCCGACGAAACGGCTCGTTGTTCCATGTAGGAAAAGCCCAGATGGGGAGGGATCAGAAACCTGGGATCGCTGGGAGATGCGAATTCACAAACGTCTCATCGATCTCGATGCTGATGAACGCGCACTCAGGCAATTGATGAGAATTCAGGTTCCTGATGGGGTCAACATCGAAATCGTTCTGCGTTCCTGATAATAATAGGAGCTTTTTTTTTTCATTAACTCGTAAGAACTTATAATCTTATTTTTCATTTTTTTCATATTATTATCAATGCGAAATCGATTGTAAGTTTTTTCAACAGAATTCCTAACAGAGTAAATATTGGAAATTTGGTGATGTACTAAGTTGATAGCAACTTAATAATCATGATATTTTTCTATGAGATCGCACAAGGAGATTCTGAATTTTATATACCCTTTTTCACAATAATCTGATAATTCGCCTCTCATCACTAAGCAGTTTTTAATCGTTTGAAAAACTTTGATTTTGATTATTCGAATCCAGTACTCTGGTTCTAACGAATTGGTTTTTTTTCGCAAGCTGATATAGTTATCAATTTAATCTCGAGATTGCGTTGCAACCGGCCTTTAGAGCTAATTGCGATTGTTGTTTTGTTAATTCTGCTAGGCATAATCACACATCATAAGAACCCAATTGAGGGTGATAACCGCGACCAGATACATTATTCTAATCCCTATGCAATTTACCCTCATCAAGGGATAGAAATGAGGAGTGACACAGTTAAGACTGGATTGGAAAAGGCGCCGAGCAGAGCTCTCTTCAGAGCGACAGGCGTGACAGATGCAGATTTTTCGAAGCCCTTCATTGCGATTGCGAATTCATGGAACGAAATCATTCCAGGGCATGTACATTTGGACAAACTCGTCGAAGAAGTGAAAAAAGGTGTGATAGAAGCTGGAGGCGTACCGTTTACCTTTGGAGTTCCTGGCATTTGTGATGGTATCGCAATGGGACATGACGGGATGCGCTATGCGTTGCCCTCTCGAGAAACGATCTCCGATTGTGTTGAGCTGATGATACAAGCCCATTGTTTCGATGGTTGGGTCGGTGTAACGAATTGCGATAAGATTACGCCGGGGATGCTGATGGCGATGGGTAGACTCGATATACCTTCGATTATTTTGACTGGTGGGCCAATGCTGGAAGGTTGCGTCGGCGATCAGAGATATGATACTCAGAGTGTCTTCGAGGTGTTGGGTGAGTATGCTGCAGGAAGGGCTGATAAAAACAAAGTCTCAACGGTCGAGAAGTACGCATGCCCTGGAGAGGGTGCTTGTGCGGGACTGTTCACGGCTAACACAATGGCATGTCTTACGGAAGCGATGGGGCTGAGTCTTGTCGGTTGTGGGAGCTCCCTTGCAATCAGCAGGAAAAAGAAGGAGATCGCAAGGGAAACGGGTCGCCGCATTGTTGAGTTGGTTCGCAAAAATATGAAACCGAGCAAATTCGTGACCGAGGATACATTTCTAAACGCAATTAAGGTCGACATGGCGATTGGTGGCTCGACGAACACAGCACTTCATATCCCGGCGATCGCTGCCGAATTCGGTTATGACATTAAACTTGAAACATTTGACAAAATTTCAAAGCAGATCCCTCATATCACGAGTTTGCGACCGAGCGGTCCCTACTTTATGAGTGATTTTGAGAGAGCTGGTGGTGTGCCCGCCGTCTTAAAGAGACTCAAAAGGAAGCTCACCGACGTCATGACAGTTTCGGGCAAAACGATCTATCAGATAGCGGATGAAGCGGTCATTTTCGATGGTGAGATCATTAGACCAATCTCAAAGCCGTTTCATGTGGAAGGGGGAATCGCCGTTTTATATGGTAGTCTTGCACCCGAAGGATCTGTTGTAAAACAGGCGGCTGTGAGTAGTGATATGCTGAAATTCAAGGGCAAAGCAAAAGTCTTCGATTCTGAACAGGAGGCGATTGAAGCAATCACTCAAGGTGCAATCAGGAAAGGAGACGTTGTCGTTATTAGGTATGTCGGACCGAAGGGAGGCCCGGGGATGCCTGAGATGTTATCGCCGACGAGCTTGATCGCAGGCATGGGCTTATCGGATAGCGTTGCACTAATCACCGATGGAAGATTTTCCGGAGCAACAAGAGGGCCGTGTATTGGTCACGTAAGTCCAGAGGCGTATGAGAGGGGGCCTATCGCTGCAGTTCAGGATGGTGATGAGATCCTCATCGATATTCCCAGAAGAAGGCTAGAATTGCTCGTTGCTGATGATGAGATCCAGAGCAGACTCGAAAAGGTCGTACCTAAGAAGGGAGTCACAAAGGGAGTTCTTCAGAAATATCAGCGTCTTGTTTCCAATGCATCTAAAGGTGCTGTATGCAGATGAACGCCTTTATTGATGTCTCCTACTCCATTATCGTCTGAAAGACATCGAAATTTTTAAAAGACGTTGCGATACTACGCCAACTCAACGGGCCGATAGATCAGTCTGGAAGATCGTCTGCTTTGCAAGCAGGAGGTCGTGGGTTCAAATCCCACTCGGTCCACCTTTTTCATGTGACATTGTGATTTCTTCATTTTTTAATTCTTATCTTTTCATGATCTCCAAAACTTCAAGTTCTGTCAGCTGTATTCTTGACATATTATGGGCTTCAGAACGATTCTTTCAATGAAATTGATCAAGAGAACCTTCAATAAAAGATTCTTCCTCGCAAAACTCACAAATTTTCCAGTGATCGGTCATGCTATTGAATTTGCATTCTTTGAAGACGATGACATTATCATTCTCCCAAAGGACAGTGTAATCGAGAAAAATCAAAAGAAAAGCAAAGTGATTAAGATCGATCTCAGTTTTGAGCCAGAAGCAATGGTGCTTCCTTCTCAGATTATTGAGCACTTCATCAGGAAATCGCGATATCATTTCATTATGAATCATTGTATTTGTCGGGAGGCAAATGGATGTAAAGATTATCCACAGGATCTAGGATGCATTTTTCTTGGAAGGGGCGTCTTGAAGATCGACAGGCGGCTAGGCAGATTGGTCACGATGGAAGAGGCTCTTTCTCATTTAGAAAAATGCAAAAAGGCAGGACTTGTCCACCTTATTGGCCGAAACAAGATCGATAGTGTGGTATTTTCGAATACGCCAAAAGAGGAATTGCTATCGATTTGCAGTTGCTGCCCTTGTTGTTGTCTTTGGAGAATGGTACCTCAGCTTTCAAAGAAAATAAGCGATACTGTTACAAAAATGCCAGGCATACGTATCGAAATCGATGAAGATTTGTGCAAAGGCTGTGGCGCGTGCATCAAGAACGATGTGTGTTTCGTCGACGCAATTTCTCTTGAAGATGGCTCAGCAAGAATTCGGGAAGATTTGTGTAAGGGCTGTGCGCGCTGCGTGGAATTTTGTCCCAATAGTGCAATCAAACTTATTATTGAGGACCGTAATTTCATTGAGGCATCGATCAAAAGAATAGCGCCACTTGTTGACATCGAATCTGAATGACTTATCTCGAATTTCGCCCAATAGAGAATAAATGAATAATGACTATCGGAATAATTAAAACATCTGACAATGTGATTCTCCGATTGCGTGAGATTCTTCATGGCTTTCTTTTCGTCTCAAGATCATTGTTTTATTTATGTTAGGAATTTCAATTTTTCCTCAGAACTGTATGATTTCATTAGCAAAACGAACAATTTTTCGTAATTTGCGAATGAGTTACCAGAATTACTGTTCTAGCGTTACATTGGGATCATTTATTTTGATATAATGGCTTGCATGTGATTGGGATTAATTCTTTCAAAAAATAACAAATACTATTTGCTCTATTGTGGAGTTCAGATCGGAATCCCGCGAGGAGCAATTAGGTTATGCAAAAATGGACGAGCCGATTTCACCAAGGCGACCACATAATTCATATTTATCGAGATGACAGGGAGTTGCTGCGATCCCTCTTCGACATGATCGCTATGATGGGTGATGATGAAAAGATTGTTTACCTCTCCGATAAGGACATCGAAAAGCACGTTTCCTATGCAGATGGAGAAATCGGTAGAGTGATCAAAAGCGCATTGAAAAATGGCAAATTATCGGTCATGCCATCATACGAGACGTATTGTCCGACTGGTGAATTCCTGATGGAGTCGATTCTGAAATTGTTGCGGGAGCTAGCTAACAAAATCGATAAGGAAGGTTATGAAGGTGCGATTATTGCAGGTGACATTTCCTGGCTTCCGCATTATCCATCACTTTTTCAACCTTTCCTACATTATGAACGAGCAATCGATCTGTGTGGTGTTCCAAAAAACATCAGAATCATGTGCCAGTATGATTCAAGGTTATTCAATTCACAACAGCTAGAATCAGCAATGAATGTGCATCAGCTCGTGCTACGCGGACAGACCTTAGAAAGAAGGAATTGGATCGTAGTGAGGAAGATGGATAATTCAATTTTTTCCTTTTTTGATTCGAAAATTGGTGAAAGTGCGAAATCAGCCCCAGGTAGTTCCACTGTGGCAAGAAGAAAATAAGTAAAGAACATTGTAAAGTGGTCGCTTGGTATTTGTATAAACAATCTTCAGCTCGAAATCTTTACTTGCAACTTGATTTAGAAGTTGGCACGAGCCGTTTTATCAGTCGATTCGTCTCAACACTTTCGCGTGATGATTGAATATTTGAAGGGATATATTGTCCGGCATGGAAATTGAGCGTGCAAGACTCTTACAAAAAGTAAGTGAATTGGCCTTCAAGTATGAAAAAGAAAATAGAGGATGCGCACAAGCGGTTCTTGCGGCCCTTCAAGATGCCTTTGGCATGCAAGATGATATGGTATTCAAATCGGCGAGTGGCTTATCCGGCGGCGCAGGGCTAACCACGCATGGCTCATGTGGAGCTCTTTCTGGTGGGGTGATGATGATCGGAATGTTCTTTGGAAGAGAACGGCGCGATTTTAAAGACCCAGAAAGAAAAAGAATGATCGCGTATCGATTGGCAAAAGATCTCTGTGTGCGATTTGAGCAAAAATATGGTAGTGTCGTCTGCGCAGAAATCCAGGAGAACTATCTCGGCAGAAAATTTAACCTCTGGAACCCAGAAGAATACAAAGCTTTCGACGCGATCGCGTATCAGGAAAACAAATGTCCAGAGCTTGTTGCTCAGGCCGCAATTTGGACTGCAGAAATTATCCTTGATGAGCTAGAAAAAACGGGTAAGATTAATGAAATTAAATCAACGGTAAGGCAACGATAAGTAACAATGGATGCTCCTCAAATCTCGTTCCAAATTCAAAAACCAGGATAGCGCACAATCGGTTTTAACACGAGAATCGTCTCAATATTGTTGAAACCCATTGGTCTAACTTTCCTTTCAATGATTTCCGAAAGTTCACGGTTGTTTCTTGCTCTCACTCTTATCATAACTCTTCTTTCGCCAGTTACATTGAGTATTTCTACAACATTTTCTATTGAAAAAAGTGCGGAAATGGCTGATGACGCCTTATCGGGTTCGATATCAGCACAAACTATCGCATCGGAGAAAACACCTAGTCGCTCGTGATCCACAATAGCCGAATACCCAAGGATCGTCCTTGTTTCTTCCATTTTCTTAATTCTATCTCTGACAGTGGAAGGAGACCTGTTCAGCAATTGTCCTATTTCTTCATATGTAAGTTTTGCATTCTTTCTCAGTAACTGAAGAATTTCTTTATCAAGTTCATCGTCCATGCGATTCATTACAATATTGCCGAGGCATATAGAAATACTTTTCAAAACAGCGATTTTCGATTCCGATTAACATGAACTAATTTGAAATTCCTTTTATTGTCAAGAAGTCTTCAACGATCCTACGGTGATCAAAGGCGAGCTCAGGGAGCCTATCGATCTCAAAGAGTTTGACTGCAGAAGCATCATCGCCTGCTTTTAGCTCTCCCCCAACACGATGAAGATGAAAAACAACCGATATGAAATGGCCGCGGGGGTCTCTCTCTGGATCTGAATAGATCCCGATCAATTGCAGAATTTTCGCATCAATACCTGTTTCTTCTTTAATTTCTCTGACAACACATCTTTCGACAGTCTCACCATATTCAACAATGCCGCCAGGAAGAGCGTATTTACCTTTGAAAGGATCCCTTCCTCTTCTTACAAGAAGGATTTTTTCATCAATAATCACTATACCGTCTGTAGCTAGAGCAGGTCTTTTGTAAAGCATTTTCAACTGCTGATCAAAAAGGCTCTTTTGAATTTCGTATTGTTCTAATAGGTCTTCCCCTTCTGGCGTAAGCTTCGATGTTCCGCCCTCCTGGCCTCCCCTCTCTGAATAAATGATCTTCGTTCCCAAAGTTTCCTCAATTTTCTTGATAGCTCCCCACGCATGCCTGTACGACATATTCATCTCGTCAGCAGCCTTTGAAAGCGATCCGAATTCCTTTATCAACTTGAGGAGCTTTGCACGCCCTTCGCTCAGCAAGAATTGTCCGTCTTTCTTTAACCACAATCGATATGCGATTTCATATTTCACATCATCGCCTCATTGAATGAATCGCTTGGGGTGATAGATTAAAGCTTCCCTAGTGGTTTAGGCATAGTGTGGCAAATCCGCGGAAAAAAATACCAACGATACTCTGCTCAAAGGAATTGCTCGATAAAGCGTTCAAGAAAGCTTCGAAGATACAGAAAAAAGGTTTTGATAATGTCGATAAGAATAAAAAAACTGCAATATCTAAGATTTCCGTTGCTGGAGATATAATTTCCTCAAATCTCGCGAAATATGTTAAAGCCTTTCCCAGCTTTTCAAAGACAAGCCAGTTTGAGGTGGAACTTATTGATGTTATCCTCGGGATCGACAAATTGAAGAAATCTCTTGGTGCACTCAACTGGTGTTCTGCCAAAGCACTCGAGCTCGAAAAAGTGTATCTTGGAAAGGTTAAGAAGGCTCAGAATTCAGAGGAAATATCCCGATTGAGGAGGGAGTTTTATGGCAGACTTTCTTCTTTAGTTGACCAAATCGATCAGGATCTGAAATTTGTTGCATTTGCCAGAGATAAACTCAAGGAGCTCCCGGAGATTGATCCAACGGTTCCAACTGTCGTGATCGCCGGATTTCCAAATGTTGGTAAAAGCCAGCTCGTTGAGAGAATTTCGACTGCAAGGCCTAAGATCGCTCCCTACCCCTTCACAACACAGGGGATTGGGATCGGTCATTTTGTGGTTGGGCGAAAAAGGTACCAGGTTGTTGATACACCAGGTTTACTCGATAGAAAGCTCGAGGAACGGAACAAGATAGAACTTCAGGCCATACTGGCTCTCAAGCATTTAGCAGACGTAATCGTATTTTTGATCGATCCATCAGAAACTTCGGGATACGGTATGAAAGATCAACTCGCATTACTCGAATCGATCAAGACAAATTTTGCTGGTATTCCTATCATCGAAATTGAGAACAAGTCTGACATTGTGAAGATCGAAAGTCCTCGCATGAAAATTTCAGCACTCACTGGCGACGGAATCGATGATCTTCTAGGTTTAATTATTGAAATGCTTGATAGAACTAGAAAAGCAAACAATAGTGAGCCGATAGCTATTTAGGATAAAATTTGCTCATTAGCCGAGGAGATCCAGAAGGCTATGAATGAACTTGCTTGCAGCGAGGAAATGAAAAGATACTTCGATGCGCTTTCGAGCGAAGTCGATCGATGTTACGCGATAGCTAGGCGAGCAAGAGCAAGGGGCCTCGATCCAGAGACTTTTGTCGAGATACCGAGAGCTGAGGATTTGGCATCGAGAGTTGAGAAGCTTCTCTCATCTTGGAACGTCGAAGGTATTGCCGAGAAAATTAGAGAATTGAGCTCACGTCATGATAGGGAAGAAGTCTCGTTACTTGTCGCGAGAGAAATCGCAAACAGACCTGCGAAGTCGAGAGAAGAAGCGATCGATAGGGCGATTCGTGTGGGACTTGCGGTTCTCACTGAAGGAATTCTCGTAGCTCCCCTCGAGGGTATTGCTGGAGTAAAAATCGGTCGCAATTCCGACGGAAGCGAGTATCTCGCGATTTTGTTTGCTGGCCCTATCAGATCAGCTGGAGGCACGGGACAGGCCTTGAGTGTACTTATAGGGGATGTAGTGAGACGGGAATTTGGGATTGGGCGATATCAACCTACTCATGGCGAAGTTCAGCGATTCAAGGAAGAAATACCGCTTTACAAGCAATGCCAGCATTTGCAGTACACGCCATCAAATGAAGAAATCGAATTAATTGTTAAAAACTGTCCTGTTTGCATCGATGGTGAAGGAACCGAAGACGTTGAGATATCCGGTTACAGGGACCTTCCTAGAGTTGAAACAAACAAGGTTAGGGGTGGTGCTTGTCTTGTCATCGCAGAAGGTTTGTGTCAAAAGGCACCAAAGATCCAGAAACATGTTAAGCTTCTGGGGATTGATGGTTGGGATTTCATCAATGAGTACCTCGATCTTAAGAAAAAGTCCTCGGAAGAATCAGAGTCCACCAAAATCGCACCAGACTATAAATATCTCAAGGATATTGTTGCCGGAAGACCTGTTCTTGCGCATCCCTCGAGAGTTGGTGGCTTCAGATTAAGATACGGTCGCGGGAGAGCAACGGGACTCGCGGCTATCGGTTTGAATCCGGCCACAATGTATGCACTCGATGAATTCATTGCAGTTGGTACACAAATAAAACTCGAGAGGCCTGGGAAAGCAGGTGCGGCGACACCCTGTGATTCGATTGAAGGGCCGATCGTATTGCTCGATAACGGCGATCTTGTTCAGGTCAATTCCGTAGATGAGTTCGAAAAGATCCGAGGTAGGATTAAGGAGATCGTCGATCTAGGCGAGATTCTAATCTCCTTCGGGGAGTTTGTCGAAAACAATCATGTATTGGTTCCTGGTGCATACTCTTTAGAATGGTATAGAGAAGAGCTCAGGAGGGCATGCGGTGATCTTCCGGAGAACTGGATAGATCCGGATTTCGAGGAAGCGGTAAGAATTTCGAGAACTTATGATGTCCCTCTACATCCGAAATTCAATCTTTTTTGGTCAGATGTTGAGATAGACGGCTTGAGAGACTTGCGATCATATCTATTGAAAAATGCAATTTGGCAACACGGTACCCTTTGGATCAAGAGAGATGTTAAAATAAAGAACATACTCGAAAGACTGGGAGCTCTGCACAGAGTTGTTGACGACTTTGTTATTTTGGAAAAATATGCCGAACCGGTTCTCGCCGGGCTCGGTCTTAGCCACCATGGTGAGAAGATTGTAGAGATCGCGGTCTTCGAGGGCGAAGATCCATTGACCGCCGTTTCAAGGGCGATGGGAATTACGGTACGGCCCCGGGCAGTAACGAGGATCGGTGCCAGAATGGCAAGACCAGAGAAAGCCAAGGAAAGAAAAATGCGACCACCCCCTCACATCCTCTTTCCTCTTGGGCAGAGTGGGGGTCTACAAAGATTATTGAGTGAGGCAGCGACTGAAGAAGAGATTGAGGTGGAGGTGGGAGTCAGACAGTGCAGAGCATGCGGAAAAAAGACATTTCTGTGTGTGTGTGAGTGCGGATCTCATACGGTCGTTTCTGGCGATCCCGAACTCCAGCGCATTCCGATATCCAAAATTCTCAAGCAGGCAATAGAACGTCTCGGAGAAAGAAGCCTACCAGAGATCAAAGGCGTTCAGGGGATGATCTCTAGAAACAAGACCCCAGAGGCAATTGAGAAGGGGATTTTAAGGGCGAAACACGACGTTTTTGTGTTTAAAGATGGAACAATCCGATTTGATATGACGGATGTCCCACTCACGCATTTCAGACCGCGTGAGATCGGGCTGACGGTTGAAAAGGCTCGATCCCTAGGATATATGAAGGACGCGTTTGGCAATGAACTAATCGACGACACACAACTTTGCGAACTGAAAGTTCAGGATATAATCCCCTCGTCTTCTTGTGGAGATTATCTCGTGAAGGTTGCTAAATTCGTCGATGAACTTCTACAAGACCATTATGGTCTTAATCCATATTACAATGCCAATCACCGATCAGATTTGATCGGGCATCTAGCAATCGGCTTAGCACCTCACACGTCTGGAGGCGTGCTATGCAGGATCATCGGATTTACAGATGCGAACGTTGGTTATGGCCATCCATTCTTCCATGCGGCAAAGAGGCGAAATGCGGATGGTGATGAAGACAGTTGCATTCTCCTTCTTGACGCATTGATCAACTTTTCCAGATCATTTCTTCCTGATAGGAGAGGTGGCTTGATGGACGCTCCACTCGTTCTCACGACTCGCATCGATCCGAATGAAATCGATAAGGAAGCACATAATCTCGACGTGCGATGGCAGTATCCGTTAGAGTTTTATGAAGCCTCTATGTCTTTCAAACATCCAAAGGAAATCCAGGAAATGATGGATCTTATCGCGAATAGGATTGGTTCAGTTCTTCAGTACGAAGGATTCGGTTTTACACATGATACAAGAGATATCGCTGAGGGTCCGAAAGAATCGTCATACAAGATCCTCGAAACGATGATCGATAAAATGAATGCACAGCTTGAATTGGCGAAAAAGATCAGGGCAGTCGACGAGACCGACGTTGTCTATAGAGTGATCACGAGACATTTCTTGCCTGATATGATCGGCAACTTGAATAGTTTTTCAGGTCAGCGTCTCAGATGCACAAAATGCAATGCGAGTTATCGTAGAATGCCACTGAGAGGCAAATGTTATTGCGGTGCCAACCTCACTCTGACTGTGCACGAAAAGAGCATCAAGAAATACCTTGAGATCACGAAGGAGATTGGAAAGAAGTTTGGTCTGCCAACTTACACCTTGCAACGAATCGCACTCATCGAAAATTCCATCAACTCGCTGTTTGAGAATGATAAAGTAAAGAAGTGCACTCTCACCGATTTCATGTGATTCTTTATTGACTTTCGAAGGAGGAGACTAATTCCCTGAATTCCTCAAATTTTTTCTCCATGATTTCAAGAGCCGTAAGGAGTGTTTTTTCAGCGCTGAGGGATCCGTCTGTTTCAAATTCGAAGATAAATTTTTCTTGATTTCCCTTAACGGTCACCGCTTTGTTGGCACATTTTTCGACGCATGCCATGCACAGAACACATGCTTCTTGGTCGACGACAACGGTTTTTCCGTCCTTCTTGCCAAAACAGCCGCGGGGACACGCCTCAATACAAGCATCTTCGCCCTCGCATTTGCCGTAATCGATAGAGATCTCTGGGTAATACTTATATCCAACACCGCTTGTAACCTGCCATTTTGCATGTTGCTTAGCCGTGCCAAGTTGTGCCGATGCATAAATCAAAAGTGCTTGTCCTGGACCAAGTTTAACAATAGGGATCAATTCGTCTTTGACTCTCAGCTCATTTCCGCCGAGGGGTTCAAGATCACCAGAATAGACCTCACAAGGTCCCTTTTTGTTGAGTGAATACATGATGGTGCAGTTAGGACACCCCTCTCCGCCACAAGTGCATTTTTCTCGGAAGGTAAAGAGACCTAAATCCGTTGGTATAGGAACCATTCCCAATCTGTGAGCAATGATCTCATCAAAGAGAGGGCTGACACTCTCATATTCGTTGCCCTCCTCATCTCTGATAGGACCAAGATGGAATTCCACCGTGTCGATTGCCATCTTTGGTATTTCGGAAACAAGACATCGACGCAAAGCGTTCGCGACCTCAGGCCTTGTCCCAGAAAGAATGAATCTTGCCTTTGTTTCCATCAATTCGAGTATTTTGATCTCCATAGGTTGCCGCCTCTAAACACGTCTTCCTCTTCGGCCACCTTTCTTCTTCGTTCCATCGTGGGGTATTGGTGTCACGTCCTCGATGCGTCCGATTTTAAGCCCTGCGCGCGCAAGCGCCCTAATTGCTGCCTGAGCTCCCGGTCCAGGCGAAAGAGACTTGTTACCACCTGGTGCGCGGACTTTCACATGTATCCCTTCGATACCCTTTTCCTTAGCTATTTCAGCAACCCTTTCGGCTGCTCTCATAGCGGCGTAGGGCGATGCTTCATCCTTCGCGGCCTTAACCACCATACCGCCAGAACACTTGGTGATTGTTTCCGCTCCCGTTATGTCAGTTAGTGTAATAATGATATTGTTGTAACTTGCAAAGATATGAGCAATTCCCCATTTCCCCATTATTTAGCCTCCTCTGTTTCAACTTCGCTCTCATCAATGTCAAGTTCTTCAAGGGCTTCGCCGCTCTCTTCAAGTACCTCGACGACTTCCTTGACCTTAAGTATCTTCTTTGGAATCTTTGGTTTCTCTGCCGCTGCCTTTTCGATAGCTTTCTCTTCCTTGGATTTCTTCTTAAGGAGCCTCATGGGATGCTGCTCGTCCGCGAGTGGGGAAGCCGGATTGAACGCAATTTTGTCTTCCTCGTTCCTACGCACAATGTATCCTGGAACGGTGACTCTCCTACCATTAACGAAAATGTGTCCATGAACAATGAATTGCCTTGCCTGTTCCATCGTGTTGGCAAGTCCTTTGTTATATACCAATGTCTGAAGACGTCTGTTCAGTATGGATTCAGTCGTTAAACTGAGCACGTCGTCAAGTGTCGAACCATCGAGGGGCAATAGTCCAATCATGCCGCACTTTTTCAGGAGATTCTGCGTCTCGATACGTGCCTGTTCCTCTCCGAATCTCAGTCTCGCCTGTAGATTTCTTGATTGCCGTCTGAGATTTCTCACAATCGACTTGGCTTTCCAGATCTCTCTCTTGTTCTTAAGCCCGTACATTCTGACGAGCTCTGTCTCCTCTTTTATTCGATCCGCCTTCCATGGATGGGAAGGCGTATCATAAGTCCGACGAGGGAATTTCGGATCGCCCATCTAAACACCTACTTCTTCCCACTCTTTTCGCTGCTTTCAGCTTTTGCTGGTTGTGTTCTTTGTCGACTCACACCAAGCGTGAGACCAGTCCTGCCATTTGATCTCGTACGCTGTCCTCTGACTTTCTGGCCCATTTCATGTCTGATTCCCTTGTAACATCTGATCATCTTCATCCTATTGATATCATCTTTCCTGAACAATTCTAAATCAGCGCCGACCAGATGCATATCAAGACCTGTTTCAAAATCATTTTGTCTGTTAACGGCCCAACCGGGGACAAAATCTGCATATGTCTGGAGCAGTTTCTCAATTTCTTCAATCTTTGAATCCGGTAGGCTACCGATCTTTTCGATTCTGCTCACACCAGCTTTTCTTGCGATGATCTCAGCTACTCGGTTACCGACGCCCTTGATTCTTTGCAGTGCTACGACAACACCTTTGTTTCCATCCAGATCGGTATTTGCGATCCGGACAATGTATTTGAAATCGTCTTTTTGCATCTGTTGTGTTCCGCTGGTTTCGACCAAATCGCCTACCTCCATATGTCAATTAAACGATCATGTACTTGCGGAGCAACTCCCCTACACGCAAGTTCGTATTTAAGAGTTTCTGTATCGATGTTGTTCGCCCAGTATTAAAATTCTTCGATAGAATGATAAAAGCATGTATTACACCGCATGTGAGATATCTCATGCCGACCGAGACTCAATGGCCACCGAAAAATATCACAATGATCAGAGCCGTTAATATGCCGACGAGTACAAACCTCAACCCACTGAGTATCATTCTTTCACTAGCTAACTTTCCAAAATAGAAGCCCATAATGAAAAGGAATGAGAGTGTGATTGTAATCGAGACAAATGCCGCGGTCCTCACATCAAAGAACATGAACGGAACGATCGGCACGAGAGCAGCAATTAATGGGGCGATGCCATGAATAATTGCCGAAATGATTGCAGAAGCCTTGAGGGCCTCGTCGAATTCCGTTCCAGAGATCTCTGACAACATTGCCTTTTCAATCTTCATCTGGACAACTCTTGACTCCACCCTTTCGGCCTCGTATGCACCAACAATTGAGGAAACCGCAAGCGCAATACTTCCTCCGATGCCAGCGCTCAAAACGATCTCTCTGTTCAAATGTCCAGTCGATGCAGCTCCTAATATCACTCCTAGAATCGTTAAAGCACCATCGAATGCACCAATTATGAAATATCGTCTAAGAATCGCATCAAGTTTCGTTACCTTTGAATAAATTCTGAGTCTCTCAGTCAACCTCTTATCGTTCATTTCATCAAGCACATCCCGACATCAATCTTTTCACAATTTCTGGTACGTTCCGCAAAACCTCATCAACCATTTCCTCTTGTAAGCCACCTGCTTGAGCGAAATCCTTTTTCCCACCACCAGCGCCGCCCGCCATCGCCGTAATCTCCTTGAGAATTAATCTGCAGTCGATCCCGACATTTTCGCCGCACGAAACTAAGATTCTTGGATTTTTTTCAGCACTTACAATTACGGACAAAACACTCTCTCTTGTCGCGAGTGCTTTGGAGATCTCTACAGGATCTTCGAATTCCCTTACGCGGTATGCGACAATTTTCATATTATCGATAATAGCGGCGTTCTCTAGTAAACGGCTGAGAATGTTATTATTATAGGCTATTCTCAGATTCTCATATGCTCTTTTTGTCTCTTTTAAATCTTCGAGAATCTTGTCACTTATTGATATCAACTGTTCTGGCGTCGTTCTTAATTTTTCTGAGAGCATCCAAACGATTTCCTTATCTCTGATCACGTTTTCCACCGCAGACATTCCAACGGAATATTCAATGCGAACAACACCGTCCTGAATTCGTTTTGTTTTTGAAATACGAACAAGCCCAACTTGTCCAGTGTTTTTGCAGTGGAGGCCACCACAAGCCTCAGCATCGAGTCCTTCGACCTCTACGACTCTTATAATCGCACCCGGAACCACTCCTCCCTGATATAAACGGAATCCATACAACTTTTCTGCCTCAGCTCGCGACATCATCTTAATCCTCACAGGTAAATTCTCAAGAACAATACGATTAACTTCTTTTTCGAGTTCGCTGATCTGTTCTCTAGTTAAGTTCTGATGATGAGTGATATCAAGGCGACCAAAATCTTCAGACTTGTGCGCACCAGCTTGCCATACGTGATTTCCAAGGAGTTTTCTTGTAATGCCATTGATGAGATGAGCAGCCGTGTGGTGTCTCATAAGCTGCATCCTTCTCTTCCTATCGACGATTCCTTTGACTTTCGTTCCGATTTGGAAGAAGTCACCTTCCAGGAAATGAATCACTGAATTTCCCTTTCTCAGCACTCTGATTACCTTCATGCCGTTTAGCGTACCTGTGTCCCATTCCTGTCCTCCCCCTTCAGGATAGAATGCAGTTCTATCAAGAATAACACCCTTGTCGATCTTCGCAATGACCGTCGCTTCAAATTCGAGGAGTTCTGGATCTTCGTAATATAGAAGTTTCGTTTCTGGGAGATTTTCAGGCAATTCCGTTGAAATGTCTTCCTCCCTCATCACTTCAGGTTTCTCATGTCTTGCCGCAACCCGGATGTAGAAATCGTCTGGGATATCAACTTGAAGGGATGCAAATTCCTGCACAATTTCGGGATTTAAACCGTGTGAGTCATAAAGTTCTATGAGCATTTCAGTTGAAATGCGTTCCCCGGGTCCGAGACTTTTAGTGATCCTCGAGACAAGTTGTCTTCCTCTTGCGAGTGTTTCTTTATATTTTTCTTCTTCATAATCAACGAGTCCCAAAATGTCTTCTTTATTTTCCTTCATTTCAGTAAAAACGGCGCTGAAGAAATCAATCTGCTTGTTGACGATTTCTGACAACGGGATGTTGATACCCAGATCGCGCATTGCCCTAAGTGCTCTTCGAACCAGTAATCGCGCAAAATAGCCTTCTCTGACATTTGATGGTACGACGCCATCGTTGAGCATGAATGCCAGAGCCCTCGTGTGATCACAGATCACATAAATGTCCTCGAGAGGTCGGATACACTGAATGAGCTCTCCGTAGGATATCCCTATTCGCTCTGCCGTCATCTCTCTAATTTTCTTGATATCCGCAGCGGTACGGGCATTGGTCATGCCAGCGACTTTACAGTACTCTTCGAGAATTCTTGAATCGGTGGATATGCCTGCGATTTCCTTGAGGTACTGAAGCACTGGTCCGAAGACCGCTTCGTACGCTGAGGATGTCCCCTGCGAAACCCATGTAATCCTCTCGAGACCGTATCCCGTGTCAACAACAGTCATGCTCAACGGCTTTCTTCCATCAGGTTCGTCTTTATACATCATGAACACAAGTGTGGCTAGCTCAACACCATCGAGAATAACTTCAAGACAAGGACCCGAGTTACCTCCTCCCTCCCACCATTCCTCTATGTATCTCATCTTCTCCGGCGAAACACCGAGACAACTCGTAAAGAATTCCTGACAAAGTTCCACAGTCCGATCTTTAAAATATATCTCTTTGTTCCTCTTATTAAATGCGTGATGAGCGAGCATTTCAAAAAAAGTAAAGTGTCTCCCAGTCTTTCCAACGTTATCAATATCATTAAATCTAACGCATGTCTGTGAAATGACGAGCGGATTTGCAGGCGGATCCACTACACCCTCAATCACCCAAGGCTGAAAGTCGTATATTGATGCCTGAGTGAAAAAAACGTCATCTCTCCACCTGGCAACGATTGGATACCGGTTGATACGGGTATGTCCATGTTTCTCAAAGAATCTAAGATATGTCTCCCTCATTTCATGGAGGGTAAGAGATTTGTTCATTGGCGAGTTTCCAATGAATGTGTACTCTTCGCAGGGGGGCTCACCACAAGTCTCCCACGACCCAAGAGTCCAGTAATATCGGCCACACTTGCTACATTTTTTCCTTGTGAAGCCTTTGCTTTTAAAATATTCAAGTTCGTATTCCGAGGTATTCATTGGTCTGCGTATTGAGGGGTCTTTATTTTAATCTTTTTAATCACGTTTATTGGCCAGCATCATTTAAAAGGTGAACATTTATTCTTTCAGTGATACTGGTTCTTTTCATTCAACCAAATGCGCGTTTTCATCGTAATCAATTAGAACATCGATCACAGAGAGTTCATCATTGTTAAGGCAATTCATCAGAACTTCGCTGAGTTCCTTTGCCGTTGAAACCTTGTATCCATTCGCGCCAAATGACTCTGCATATTTGACAAAATCAGGATTCCCAAAGTCAACTCCAATCGTTCTTCCGAAATTTTTCAGTTGCCGGATTTTTATCATACCGAATCCACCGTCATTGAATATTACCGTTGTAAACGGCGTTTTCAGTCTCGATGCGGTTTCGAGTTCGGAAGAAGTCATCAAAAATCCTCCGTCTCCGCAAACTGCAACGACTTTTTTCTCAGGGCATATCAGCTTTGCGGCGATCGCGCCTGGAACAGCGATACCCATCGGAAGTAGTCCATTGGATGCGATCAGTGTTCTCTCTGCATATGTTGGGTACAGTTTCTCCATCCAAAGCAAGTGTGCTCCAACATCCGAAACAACGATGTCCTTTTTTCCAAGACAGTCCCTGATTGCACGCACAGCGAGTTGAGGTTTGACAGGACTTTCATCTGGGGGTAGACCAAATATCCTTCGATGCAATTGTTCCCTTAATTCAGAAGTCCAGTTGTCTTTTCTTACGTTGCATGATGCTAATAGTGACAAGATTTTCTTCATGTTACCAACCAACTGAATGTCTGGACTGAACTTCGGTGCTGTTTCCGCGCGAGAAACGCCAATATAAGCGATCTTCTTCTTTATCCCGATATTCCAAAAAACAGGCTGGAACTCGAGTATATCGTAACCGATAGCAATTACAAGATCTGAAAGCTCAAACGCCTTTCTCATGAAATCGTGGGTTCTTAATCCAACTGAGTGAAGACTGAGGGGGTCATCGAATGGAATCAAGCCGCTCCCCATCCATGTGTGGGCGACCGGGATGTTGAGCGACCTTACAAATTCTCTGAACTCATCCTGTGCACACGCCCTTAAAATCCCGCGCCCGGCGAGAACTATTGGAGTTTCAGAGGATTCGATCATCTTTGTGAGAATGTCGATTGAAGAGTCATCCCCTCCAGAAATCTCGACTAGAGATCTTGGCAATGGGTCTCCTTCTGCGATGCCTCTCATCACATCCTCTGGCAATTCCAAATGAACGGGACCAGGTCTTTCTTGTGTAGCGATATCGAAAGCATTCCTCACGATCGTTGGAATTCGCGATGAAGCACGAACGCTCAGGCTTGCTTTCGTGATTGGTCGAAAAAGTTCGATGAGATCGATATACTGTTTTTGCGGTGGGTATGCCCTTTCAAGCCAGACTTGCCCAGTTAATGCGATGACTGGTACATAATTAAGATAAGAATCTGCTATTCCAGTCACAAGATTTGTTGCCCCTGGGCCAAGCGTGGAAAGGCACACCCCTGGCTCGTTGGTGAGAAGTGCGGCAACTTCAGCCATCAGAGACGCAGACTCCTCATGTTTCGTTAGTATAAACTCGATTCCAGAATCAATGAGGCTATCCATCACTTCAAGGTTCTCTTCCCCTGGGATGCCAAAGATCTTGGTAACACCCTCATTCTCAAGACATTTGATCAATAGGTCAGATCCTCTCATCAATACCCCTCACTTAAAGAACCTCGAACGCTCCTCAAATAATCGTCTGGTTGCTCTCATGATCGCGGTCCTAATATCGCCTGTCTCTTTCATCGCGACAATTCCACGTTGTCTTAGGGCTTCAATTGCTCTATCGCCAAATTGGCTGGCCAATACAATGTCAAATCCTTTGAGAGCATCGGCAATTCTTTCAATCTTATTCTTATGGCTTTTACCGAACATCGGGACTTCCATCATTGCATCGACTGTGATCTCACCTGATGGTGTTATTTCATTTTCTTCAACATTGTATATCAGGAAACGATCGGCATGACCGAAATGCAGGTCAACGTGCGAGCCGTCGCTGGAAGCAACAGCTACTTTGTACATCGTCTTTCCTTCCATTTGAACGGAAATCATACCTTTCTCTGGAGACTGGGTACCGCAAGTGATGTGAGCAAACTCAGCAGAGCGATCTTGATCAAGCAGACCAATTGCATCCGCTCGGCAAAATCTACAGTGTCGCATTTGTCGAATCTCTGATTCGCACATGTCTTGTAGAATTTTCCTTTCTTTTGGTGTTGGTGCCCTCAGATTTGCGAATTTTGTTCCAGGAACGGGAATGAGTGGAATGATGTTAACGATATATGCCCCGATTTCCTTGACCTTCTTTGCGATCTCAGGAATATGACTCTCATTAATACCAGGAATCATGACTGTGTTAACCTTTACGAGCATCCCTGCTTTTGAAGCCATCTCCACCCCTTTAAGTTGATTCTCAACAAGGATCTTCGCCGCATCAATCCCTCGCCATATTTTTCCTTCGTACGAGACAAAATCATATATTTTGCTGGCAATCACAGGATCAATTGCATTAATGGTTACAGTAATGAATCTAACGCCTAAGGATTTCAATCTCTCGACATACTTCGGCAGCAAGAGTCCGTTCGTGCTGAGACACAATGTTAATTCAGGAAATTCCTTGCGAATAAGCTCGAGCGTTTCAAAAGTCTCTTCATTAGCTAGTGGATCGCCGGGGCCTGCGATGCCGATAACCGTAAGATTTGGAATTCTCTCTTTGACGTAACGAACTTTCTCGATTGCCTGTTGTGGTGTGAGAATCTCACTTGTTACGCCTGGCCTGCTTTCGTTTGCGCAGTCATATCTTCGATTACAATAGTTGCACTGAATGTTGCAGCGGGGTGCGACGGGAAGATGCATCCTTGCACAATTCTCATGGGCATCCTCACTGTAACAGGGGTGCATTTCAAGCATTGACCTTATCTTTTGTTCAAGTTCTAACCCCATTAAACCCCTCTTTATAAATTTTTGAAATATTATGCCTTCTCTTTTTTGCACGCGATGATCTTGATAAATTGAGAAGATGAATATAATATATGTGGCGAATATGAGAGCAAAGATGTAAATATAGACATTCGATCCTATCCCTAATCGATATTCTGGTGTTAAGATAATTTCATGTTTGCTTGATTTGCCATCATTTATCCAATTCGGTGATTAATCAAATTCTGATCCTCAATTCACTACGCGTCACAAAAGAATGTAATCTCGGCTTACACACCTCTCGTGTCCGTGAGGTTGATTGCTTTTTTAATCCAAGTTACCGACCATTCTATTTTTCATCGTGAAACACGAGGGACATGTTTCCCGCTCTAGCATGAGGTTTTGTCATCCATACGGATGCATTGACTGAAAGTTGAGTCTTGAAATTGATGGGAAATCCGTGTTATTGCTCAATTCGAAGGCTCTTTCTCGAAACTTTTCCATTGGGAGAATTTCACTTTTTTGACATATCTCTTAAATACAACTGGCAATGTTAAAAAAAAAAGAATGAGAGTAGGAATCGTTTTAATTTTTTGTCTTTCATATAATCTATTCAATTAATTTTTTAATCGTCTTCTCGGAAGGAAAAAGATGTGTTGATCATTCCTAACGATTCATCTGTTAATGAAAAGATAATATTAAGCCATAGTAATTGAACTGTATAATTGAGTGTATTCGATGTTCAGCAACGGGACATTCGAGAAATTCATCGCCTCAATGAACAGGCATCTCCCAGCAACAAGAAGGCGTCTGATCGATCTTCTTAACGAAGAAAATCCTTCCTACATTGGAAAAGATGGAAACACCTATACAATATCAAAGAGTGAAATTGAATATATCGCCTCCCTCCTCGACGATGTGGACAAAGAACGTCTCAAGCTTCCAATTTTCATTATGACAGATACCTCATATCCAGGTGGAGCGTGGAAGGTCTCGGGGCGAATTGAAGTTCAACTCGTCTCAAGAATCATTTGTCGCGAGCCTGAGAATGAAAATGAGATCCGCATTTTCTATCCGCATCTAATGGAGCTGAGAAAGCGTCTGCCTACCGCCACCACTTGCCTTTACGTTCCTTGAGGAAGAAGACTTGGTTTCAGAGAACTCCTCGGAAGGTTTTTAATATGTGAGCCTCTGAGAGATTGTTGTGCCGAAGGTCGGTGTCGCGGATTTGCCACTTCATGGGGGAAGCGCACCTCGGTGGCTCTTCGACAGGATGGTAAAACTTGCATCCGCGATTGCAGATGTCATAATCATTGAATACGACTCAAAGGAAATCATCAGAAGGCTTGCCGATCCATTCTGGTTTCAGGCATTTGCTTGCATTCTCGGCTTCGACTGGCACAGTTCAGGGACAACGACAGTTACCTGTGGAGCCTTAAAGGAGGCCTTGAAGACAAGTGATGAAATATGCATCGCTGGAGGAAAGGGGAAGCGCTCGACTGAGGCCCCGAATGAGATCATGGCGTGGGCAGATTCCCATGACATGTCGCCTGATCTCGAAGCCAGAATGATCTATGCGAGTAAGATGAGCGCAAAGGTTGACAATGTTGCAGTTCAGGACGGACACGATCTTTACCATCATACATTTATTTGTGATAGAAAGGGCAACTGGACTGTGGTTCAACAGGGGATGAATCAAGAAAAGGGTTATGCGAGGAGATATCATTGGTACTCGGGTGCGTTGAGAGAATTTGTCGAAGAGCCCCACACAGCTATTTTAGGTTTTGAGGTGAACAAAGTTCTCGACATGACTTCACGAAGGAGCGAGGAATCTAGGAAAATATCAGTAGACCTGGTCAAGGAGGGAATGAATCGCCTGAAGCGAGAGATTGTTTTCATCGAGGAGGAACAGAGCTCCATCACAGAGTGGGCAGGAGAGCGAATATTGCGACTGAGCATGCCTAGGTCAATCAATTGGGAAGCATTAAGGAAAGCTTATGAATTCCACCCAACGAATTATGAGGAGTTGCTTTCAATAAGGGGGATCGGGTCTTCCACTGTAAGAGCCCTTGCGTTGATAGGAGAACTCATATACGGTGCCGAACCTAGCTGGAAGGATCCAGTTAAGTTCTCATTTGCCGTTGGGGGTAAGGATGGAGTCCCGTTTCCCGTCGATAGAAAATCAATGGATGAGTCGATTCAGTTGTTGATCGATGGCGTTGAACAAGCGAAAATCGGAGAGCGAGAAAAGCTCGATGCGCTCAGGCGCATCAGGAGATTTGTACCGCAAGATTTTGACATTCTTTGATGATTTAAATTACGCATCATCAATTCTTTTTGAAATGTTTGAATTCTTTAAATCTAGTCTTTCTTGAACAAAAAGAGAAGCTAAAGATCTTGATCAATGTGATCATTGGAAGGACATACGCAGCCCGTATGACGGTTAAGCCGAAGCCAACCGCATTGCACTGCCGACAGTTTAGGCGGCCGTAACAACGTTAGTGACCGCGGACTGAGTACCTCGGCGAACCTTGGTACGTACATCCCGGTCCTATCAAACTCGTCATTTACGAGTGTTGTAAGGTGCCTCTTTTCCGAGGTGGTTTCGAGCTTAGATGCTTTCAGCTCTTACCCACGACGGCGTGGCTGCCCAGCTATGCCCTGCCGGACAACTGGTTAACTAGAGGCCGCGAACCCCCGTTCCTCTCGTACTAAAGGGTTCTTCTCGTCAGGCACCAATGCACTTCCACCAAAAAGCAACAAACCTGTCTCACGACGGTCTAAACCCAGCTCACGATCCCTTTTAATGGGCGAACAACCCCACCCTTGGCAGCTGCTGCACCACCAGGATAGGAAGAGCCGACAGCGAAGTAGCAAGCCTCCAGGTCGATATGGACTCTTGCTGGAGACGACTCAGTTATCCCCGGGGTAACTTTTCTGTCATCAATGGCCCCCACTCAGAAGGCTCATTGGTTCGCTAGGCCCTGCTTTCGCATCGCGGATCCTTGTTGTCCGGATCCACGTCAAGCCAGCTTTTACCCTTACATTCTCCGGCAGATTTCTGACCTGCCTGAGCTGACCTTTGGGCGCCCTTGTTTCCTTATTGAGGGCGTGGCGCCCCACCCAAACTGCCCACCTATAGTTGTCCTTCCGAAGAAGTTAGTGATACGAACCCAAAAGGGCGGTGTTTCATCGTCGACTCGGTACCTACCTAGCGGCAGGCCCTGATAACGTCTCCCGCCTACCCTACACAGTCGGATTCATACCACAGCTACAGGCTGCAGTAAAGCTCCACGGGGTCTTCGCTTTCAGGTGGAAGATACCGGATTGTGCGCCGGTACTATCAGTTTCACCAGCCTCCAGGCGGGGACAGTAGAGCTCTCGTTGGGCCTTCATGCAAGTCGCCAATTAAGCGACAAGGTATTACGCTACCTTAAGAGGGTCATAGTTACCCCCGCCGTTTAACGGTCCTTCGCTCCGTTGAACCGGAGTTTCAGATACCGTCACTGGGCAGGCTTCAGCGGCAATACACATCCTTTCGGACTTGCTGCCACCTGTGTTTTTATTAAACAGTCGGAGCTCCCTTGTCACTGCGACCAGCCACTTTCGTGGCTGGCACCCCTTCTACCTAAGGTACGGGGCTAATTTGCCGAGTTCCCTCGCCTGGATTACGCCGACACGCCTTAGGCTTCTCACCTAGGGGCACCTGTGTCGGTTCTCGGTACGAACACACCAGCTGTTCACTCATGTCTTTTTCATGGGTACCGGGAATCGATCGAAGAGGGCCTTCGCCCTCCTACTCGCGCATTCGCCCGGTTCTCACCATTACGGTTCTCCCCGGGTTTCTACGCTTGAACAGACAGGCAAGTCTGCTCGATCTATCCTGATACGTCAGACATGAGGCAAAAACTGGCATGGCGCAGGAATATTAACCTGCTTCCCTTTCGGCATTCTCGATTAAGGAATGCCTTAGGATCGGCTAACCCTCGGCTGACGATCATTGCCGAGGAACCCTGGCCCCTACGGCGGAGCGGATTCTCACCGCTCTTTGCTGCTACTCCTACCAGGATCCTCGTTCGAACACGGTCCACTTGACCTCACGGCCAAGCTTCTGCCCGTGCACGACGCCTCCTTACCAGATCACCTTTCGGTGCTCTGAGGTATCGGTGACTGGCTTAGCCCCGTCCATTTTCAGCGCCCGCAATCTCGACTGGTGAGCTGTTACGCTTTCTTTAAAGGGTGGCTGCTTCTAAGCCCACCTCCCAGTTGTCTTAGACTGCGGACTACCTTTGTTATTACACTTAGCCAGTACTTAGGGACCTTAACCTCAGGCTGGGTTGCATTCCCTTATGGACCCCAAGCTTACCCCAGAGGCCCTCACACCCAGCGTCTACGGCGACCACGAGTTCGGAGTTTGACAGGATGCCGACGGATTTCTCCGCCTAAGCGCCCAATCAGTGCTCTACCCCATGGTCGGCCTCGGCTGAGGTCTAGCTGCGACTAGTTTCAGGAGGAACCAGCTATTCCCAGTTTAGATTGGCCTTTCACCCCTAGACGCAGGTCATCCGAGTGATTTGCACATCAACACCGGTTCGGTCCTCCACCTCCCTTTCGAGAGGCTTCAACCTACCCACGCCTAGATCAACTGGCTTCGGGTATCCCACCAATGACTCCGGGCGAGCACACCCCGCCCCTCGCTTCTTGCGAAGCTGCGGGCATGTCGGTTTCCCTTCGACTCCGCGCGTAAAGCGCTTAGTCTCGCCATTGATCGGAACTCCCTGGCCCGTTATTCAAAACGGACGATACGACGCTGGTCTGCCCAAAAGGGCTTCTTCCCTTTCACGCCGTATCTGACTATAGCCGTCTGGTTTCAGGCTCTTTTCACCTCCCGCTAAGGGTACTTTTCAGCTTTCACTCACGCTACTACTGCGCTATCGGTCTCGAGACGTATTTAGGGTTGGAAATGAATGATTCCCAGCTTCGCGCGCGAAATCCAACGCACGCTACTCTGGATATTCGGCAATCCTCTTTTCAACGTACCCTTACGGGACTATCACCCTCTTTGGTGTGGCGTTCCAGCCAACTTCAGGTTAGTTGACGAAGAGGTAACCGAATCCAGCAACTCCACATCTCCCGTTCATTTCTGAACGGGATTCGGTTTGCCCTCTGCCGCGTTCGATCGCCTTTACTGACGGCATCTCGATTGATTTCTTTTCCTGCGGGTACTAGGATGTTTCGATTCCCCGCGTTCCCGATCCTTACGGATCATTCCGAAGAATAGGAAGTCCCATTCGGCGATCGCCGGATCATAGGCTTCTTGCGCCTACCCGGCGCTTATCGCAGCTTGACACGACCTTCCTCGGCGCTCGAGCCGAGCCATCCCCCAAACGGCGTAGCAGGCCGCTGACTATCGGCTTAACACACGTCCGGGCTGCGTATGATTGGAATCACGGAACGCCAGGAACCTTCCATTTTCCTGGTCGCTCTCTCCGCTTCCCCGAGAAGGAATCCTTCACGGGTGCATGCAATGAATCATGACCGGCCACAGACCATCAATAAGCATGGTCTACGGCGGCTTGCCTCCATGTCTAAGGGGCTATAAATACGTTATTCCTTGAGGGAACAACGACCTGTTGGAACATTTCGACAGGCAATTTCTTTTATCATTCGGTTCTTATTTAAGCATTTCGAACCTTCTACATTTCTTTCTTGATATGAACTCCTCAATATGAATTCTAATTCACATGAATTACTCTCATCTTTTTCCGATTTCCTTTGGCCTTATAGTGTGTTTATTTTGAATGGTCTTATGAACCACATCGACGTCTTCATTATCATTTCATTTATCCTTCTTGTATGGTATTATTGGAAAGAGAAATTCGACATCAGTAAGTACTTCGACTTTGTTGATATCACCAATTTTTCTAGCTAACCTGTTTCTATCGATCCACACTGGTGTTATACCAGCATTTCGCGCTCCGGCAAGATCTATTTCAGGCACATCCCCCACATACGCGCACTTTTCTGGTCTCAAACCGAACTGTTCAATTGTCAACTTAAAAATCCGCGGGTCAGGTTTTTCAACACCAACATCTTCGGAGATCGTAATAACGTCGAGAAATTCTGCCAGAGATAATTTAATAAGGGTCTCTTTGACATGGTGTTCGCCGTTCGCAATCACACCAAGTAGACATCCCCTCTTTTTCAACGCTTCCAGTGCAGGTTGTGCATCGGGATAAGCAACCCAAATATCTGGAGATCTAAATCTCCTTGCAACGAGTGCGGCGATCGTGCCATCTTTGTCTTCGATACCACAATTTCTTACAAGCGTGGCCGAAAATTCGTTCCAAAATTTGTTTTTCTCCTCCGCTGATTTGATCGTGTAACCTTTAGATGGGATCATCATTTCTGTTGTTAGAAAAGCTATTTTCGCAGCTGGTATCGTTATGCGTATTCCAACTTCTTCTAAAAGGTTGACGAGCACTGATTCCTTGCTGCCCTTGTATGTAAATAGTGTTTCGTACGCGCTAAAAAAGAAAGCGCACTTCTCTTCAATCCATCCGAACTGCATTTCCAGCAGACACTCCTTTCAGGTAATTCTTAACAAGTTGCGGGATTTCAAAAGGCAGTTTCGCAACTATCGCCCCCGCTCTTTCAAGTGCCTCAATCTTACTGTTAGCCGTCCCTTTTCCTCGTGCAACGATTGCTCCAGCGTGTCCCATTCGCTTTCCTTGTGGAGCTGTTCTCCCAGCAATGTAAGCAAAGACGGGCTTGCTTACATGTTGATCAATGAATTTCGCCGCATCCTCTTCCGCAATCCCGCCTATTTCTCCAATGAGGACAATTGCCTTCGTATCATCATCCCTTTCAAAAAGATCAAGAACATCGATGAAGCCCGTACCAACAACAGGGTCGCCACCAATGCCGATGCAAGTCGATTGCCCGATTCCTGACTGGCTGAGGGCATTAACAATTTCGTATGTCAATGTCCCGCTTCTTGAAACAACACCAATATTTCCCTTTAGAAAAATTGAGTTGGACATGATGCCAATTTTTGCTATGCCTGGTGAAGCGATTCCTGGGCAATTCGGTCCAATAATCCTCGCACCCTTGAGTTTTGCATATTCGATGAACTCGATCGTGTCGCGAACTGGTATATGTTCGGTGATAACTACGATTGTTTTGATCCCAGCGTCAATGGCCTCCAATACAGCATCACGTGCATAAGGAGCAGGTACGAATACGATCGATGAGTTGGCACCAGTCTTTAACACGGCGTCTCTTACCGTGTTGAACACTGGGGTACCGTACACCTCCTCTCCTTCTCGGCCAGGGGTAACACCGCCAACGATTTTCGTACCAAACTCCTTCATAGCCAAAGTTTGCTGTCGACCTTGATGACCAGTAATTCCTTGCACAATGACTTTTGTGTCTTCGGAAATGATGATCGACATGAATCAGTAACCTCCGAGCTTGCTTGCGATCTTGCATGCTTCATCCAGGTCTTCTAGTACGAAAATCCCCTCTCTCTTGAGCATTTCCTGTGCGAGTCTTTCGTTGGTACCTTTTAATCTAATAACAATGGGAATATTCAGTCCCAGTCTATTCTTTACCGATATTATTCCAGAAGCGACACTGTCGCAACGCGTCATTCCGCCGAAGATATTTATCAAAACAACTCTCGGTCTTGATTGCAATGCAAGTTCGAAAGCACATTCAACTTTCTTTGGATCGTCTGTCCCTCCGAGATCGAGGAAGATCCCCCCTTTGCCTCCGAAGAAGCTGAGGTTGTCAAGCGTAGCCATCGTCAAACCGGCGCCGTTTGCAATAACAGCGATATTGCCATCAAGCTGGACGAGAACCAAGGAATTCTTACGCGCCTCCTTTTCAAGAGGCGTCAATTCCTCTTCGAGTTCTGAAAACTCTCGATGTCGATATAGTGCGTCATCATTAATTGTCATTTTTGCATCGACTGCCACAATATCGTCATTGTTAGTTAGAACGAGCGGATTGATTTCAAGCAATTCGCAATCGAGAGACCAGAAAATGTTCCACAGGTTTTTAATGATCTTACCAGTTAGATCGCTGATCTCCCGCGGCATTTTAATGAATGAGAGTATTTCCCTAACATGATACTCCTGAACGCCAATGAATGGATGGATAATTAATTTAACAATCCTTTCCTCTGGCACCTCTTCGATATCGACGCCTCCATCGGGACTCACTAACATAGTAGGTAAGCCAACACTTCTGTCAATCGTAATGCCAATATAAACTTCCTTTGCGATGTTGAGGCATTCCTCGACGAGGATTTCTTTTGGAAAATATCCATTAACGTTCGTTTCTAAAACCTGGCGAATGGCTTTTTTTGCATCATCACGGTTCGTGACCTTCTTAATCGCACCAGCTTTTCCTCGGCCGCCGACTGGTACCTGTGCCTTTACAACGGCAGGCATAGGCGTTTCCATGAGTTCCTCAGCATCTCTTATGACATACCCTTTTGGAACTGGAATACCGTATGATCGCAATAATGCCTTGGCTTGATGCTCAAGAAGTTTCACTCTTCCACCAATCCTCAAATTAAGTGGAATATATATTTGCATCGTTTATACCGTGTTTTTTATGCGGTGATCAAAAGCACCTAAGAAAATCGATGGTCATCATTTTTCCTAGAATTCGAGCAACAGCGAGTATATGAAAGAAATTAAATATTGCATCAAGCTTCAGAATCTTGAAATGAGCGTTCATTGCCTGCCAGGAGTAGGACTGGATTCAAATATTTATGTGGTTACAGGCAATGATCCATTTATAGTTGACACCGGCACAGGTATTCATATAAGACAAGTTATCGATCAAATTTCACGAGTCATTTCTCTTGAGAAAGTTGGTCGAATTGTCTTAACACATCGACATTATGATCACATCGGTGGCGCGCGATTTCTGATGAAAGAATTGGGAGCGAAAGTGTATATTCATGATTTGGATGCTCCTCCGTTGCGGGAAGGTGACGGGTGGGCAACTCTTTCGGAATTGGGTGGTATCAAGACCGAACCGATCGATGTGAAATCAATTCGAGAAGGTGATGTGTTTTCAAGCGGTGATCATGAATTCAGGGTTTACCACACGCCTGGACATACCGCCGGAAGCATCGTCCTTTTTGATGATATGACGGGATCTCTGATCTGCGGAGATACGGTTTTTGTCGGAAGCGTTGGGCGATGGGATCTTCCTTCTGGCAATTACGATGAATTGGTAAAATCTCTTCATCGTCTCCTTAGTCTTGATGCAGTCAATCTTTACCCTGGTCACGGTCCTTTTTCATTGGGAGATGCAAAGCATCAGATTCTGAATGCGCTGAGATGTTTGGGAGAGGTCTGAATGCAACTGATATCGTGCAAAAAAAAGAATTGCCTGGTATGTGATTTACCAGATTCGAAAATCAAAGAGATAGCGGAGGGCGTGAAGCGAGGGAAGCTCGTGATCTATCCAACGGAAACGTTGTATGGATTGGGTGCGAACCCCTTTGACGAGTCTGCCATCAAAAAAGTTTACATGGCAAAGAGAAGACCATTTGATATGCCATTGTCGATAGCAGTGCGCGATGTGAATATGCTAGAGGAGCTCGCGGTGCTCGACAACAAGTCAAGAAAACTCTTTTTAAAATTCACACCAGGGCCGATAACGATTCTTGTGGTGAAAAAAGGAAACATTCCAGACATTTTGACATCTGCATTGCCAGAAATAGGAATTCGTATCCCCGATCACCCTCTGGCACTCCGTCTGATCGAGCAATGTGGCCCGATCATTTCAACCAGTGCCAATCTTCACTCACATCCTGACCCGACGACAGCTCAAATGGCAATTACCGATATCGGGAACGAAGTCGATTATTGTATCGATTGCGGTCCGTGTCGTGTTGGAAAACCGTCGACGATCGTCCAGGTCACTGATAATGGCATAGAAATTATCCGGCAAGGTGCAATTCCACGTGAGACGATAGAGGCGGCACTCGATGAATGAATATACATTGCAGTGCTTGAAAAAAGCTGGTGCTATCGCCGGAGAAGCCCGTCAATTAGCTCTTGATTTAATTGACGAGGGTGTTCGTTATATAGATGTTGCGATCGAAGTAGAAGAATATATCATTAAGAAAGGTGCGAAGCCAGCTTTCCCTGCTAACATCAGCGTGAACGAGGTAGCCGCTCACTACACGCCAAGCTTAAATGATGATAGACGTTTCAGAGAAGGAGATATCGTTAAGATCGATGTTGGAGCCCATGTTGATGGATATATCGGTGATACAGCAGCAACGGTTGAAATCAAAACGCGGAAGCGCGATCATCTAATTCGCGCTGCCGATGAAGCGCTGCGTGTTGCCCTAGATATTGTCGGTGATGGAGTTTCTGTTAGTATGATTGGTGGCGCGATTGAACGTACGATCAAAGACGCAGGATTCCGCCCTGTTGTCAACCTCACGGGTCATAGCATGACTCGGTATAATTTGCACGCTGGGCTTAGCATTCCGAATATCGATGATGGTATACAAGCAAAAATCCGCAATGATATGGTGCTTGCCATCGAGCCGTTTGCAACAGACGGAATAGGCGAGGTGAAAAGTGGCAAGCCTGGAAATATCTACAGAGTACTCGCAGAAAGACCGATTAAGGACGAGAAAGCTTTTGAATTCTTTAAGCAAGTTCGCGAGAGATTCAATACTCTTCCCTTCTGTGAGAGATGGTGTTACGAAATCGATAAGAATGCCTCAGCGATGCTCAGGACGCTTCATAGGCATGGTTTGATCTCAAGTTATCCAATGCTGAATGAAATCAAAGGGGGAATCGTCACTCAGGCTGAACATACTGTTATCGTTCATGACTCAAAAAGCGAAATCACGACAATTGTGAAGAGAAGTCTGTAAACGATGTTATTTCTTTTTTCTGCTGCTGAGATATTCCCCCGTGCGCCGTAATCCTTCCTTTATCTTTTCTGGTTTTTCGACAAGCGGCCCATAGGACACACGGACTCCATTGATGAGCGACTTGCCGAATCCAATCCCAGGTATGAAAAGCACGCCTGTGTTTTTTAAGATCTCGTGGACCAACGGTTCTGCCGTGTTACCGAGATCCATGACCGTGTACAAAGCACCTTGCGGAACCAATCTCCTACATCCGCAGTATTCATCGATTGTTTCCACAGTAACCTTCGCAGCATTTTTGTATTTCTCATTCCACATGTCTACATATGCCTTAAGACTTCTATCGGCAATCGATTCCTCGAGATAAATCGCCATGGCGAGCTGGTGAAAATGATCGCCACAAAGAATTGAATAAGCAAGCATTGTTTCCATCGCTTCAACGATCTTTCTAGGCGCGCAGATCCAGCCTAAACGGCGACCAAGAGCTCTCGACCATTTTGATGCTGAATAAATGAGGACTAAATTCTCATATTCCTCTGGTGACCAAGAGAAATATTCTGGAAGGGTTTCGACAAAATACTGCCATTTGTATGCGTAATCAATCACAAGGTACGATCCATTATTCTCACATATTTCCAGCGCCGCCTTCATGAATTTGTGTGGAATGATCTGACCAGTTGGGTTGTCGGGGCTTGCAAGCATCAGGACCTTTGGCTTATGGATTTTGAAAATCCTCTCGAGCTCAGCAATAGCATAATCAACATCGGGGAGGTATTCCCACGAAACCGGATCAAAGACCCTTAGATGTATGATTCTCGCATCGGGAACATGGAATTCGTCATTGTTGCAAGATTGATTTTCTGTCCAATTCGTTAAAGCGAGAACGAGTTGACCATGATAATTAACATATGTAGGGTCGAGTAAAAGGATGTTATCATGGGGGTCCGCGAGAATGCGCAAGAGGTCATAAGTAAGCTCGGTTGAGGACGCGCCAACATGAATGTTCGCCTCACTTGCCTTAACACCAAAAAGGAATTCGTCCATATGAGCCAACGCTCTTCTGCATTCTGGTATGCCAGGAATCGGCGGGTAACCACTTGCACAATGAAATTTTTCTCGATCCAGGCATATCTCTGCATAAATTTCTCGCAAACGATCAGGTGCATGATGTCCGACCCAACCGCCGCCAAACGATATGACATCCTTTGGATCGAGTCCCATTTTTCGGATGTTTCTTTCATCGGCTAACTTCATCATTGATCGGATGGCTGACGGTCTTGTCAGCATAGCGTTGATCAACTTCGAAAGACGATGATCGGTCACGGACTTCACTGGGCTGTGATATCAATTCATGTATAAAAATCCAAAGTCGAACATATTGGTATATGCATAATACTGGTATGAAATCAGCAACTAAATTGTTGCCTGAGCAAGTGAGAGAGAAGAAATAAGAAAGATTGTTATACATTCATTCCCGTAATCGCAAATATCGTATGGCAAATTCAATCGTCAGACGTTAGGATTTTTTATCGCTTTTTTTGTAAATAACATTACGTTTTTGCGGTGACGATCCTATTCAACAAATTCTTTCAATTTTAGACCTTGTGTATGAGACTAAACTTTTTATTGCGAATAAGGTTTAATTAGGAACCCGTTGTTTAGGAGAATTCGTAATGCGAGGGTAGCCAAGCCTGGTCAATGATGAAAGTCATAAATCATCGACCAATGGCGACAGACTCAAGATCTGTTCCTGAAGAGGTTCGCCGGTTCAAATCCGGCCCCTCGCACTTTTGTGTCTTTAAAAGTTTTTTGTCGTCTTCTGTATCTGAACAATTTTTTAATTCTACAATTCTTGCTAGTTCTTTCCAATTTTTCGGATGATTTTTGCGGAGTCAAATTTAGCTAGACTTCAGTTGCGGAATTTAGGTCTTTTCAGCAAAGCTTTTCTCCCGAGTTTCCTTGTTATATTGAAAATATCTCATGGAGGCGAATGAAATTCAACTTTGCAACAATTAATTTAAGAATGGTCCTAAAATCAATAAGATGAAAAATAAATCGTGTGGCGTTTATTATCTTAATGCTGTCTCCTTCGTGGAATTTTACTCCTTTTCAGCCATAATCTATTTTGATGTTGAAGTTTAGCAAATAAGGTTAAAGTTGCACTAGGAAGGGGTCATTCCCCTTTGTCACTCTCGTTTTGATCGCATAAGTTAAGGTGCCATTACAACCGTCGCTACTTGCATGTCCTCGTCATTGATAAAGAAGGAATTAGTCTTCGCACGTTAAATCCAAAAAAGTTAGATCAACATAGACGTTCCTGTCAAATTCGGAATTCTTTTTGAAGGGTTCGCACCGTCAAGCAGTAGACGGTAATTACGCAGCCTTAAGCGATGAAGATCCTATAGACTCTATTGATGAGTATTTCACAAGCACAGTTAGTGGGACATATTTTAAAAAACGAGAAACTCGTTGGGATTTATATAAAAAATTCGTGATAAGATTTTTTGATCTCGAAGAATGCGACGCAGTTTTCGATTATACGCGAGAAGAGAAAAATTGCCATTCGAGACTTGGGTGGGCAGAGCCATCTGAGAATCGGCGACCTCGGTGATGAGAGAAGTTACAAGCTGTTCATGACGCTTCTCGATGAACTCAAGGCTTGGTACCTGGCATATTGATTGGGTCACAATGGTGTCTTTAATGAATAATGGTAGGGGAAGTACTGGATCCCCTGCCGTCACGATATGAACTGGCTAATATCTAATATTTAACTCGGAAGCAACGATTCCGGCAACTCATGAGAGCTGTAAGGTTGCAGAGTCGCAGCGGATTCCCATGAAGTGATTAGAGATTTATACTCGAAAGGGTCTGATATTGTGGCTGACAAGTCGATATGGAAAAAATGCCGATACATTCAACGAAAATGATCTGTCGAGCGTCTGCTAAAAAAAATTGGAATTGCCGAAGTCGCCAAGGGGAATTTTGATCAATGCTCGGGAGAAGAGGTGTGTACCAGGATATAATTCAATCAAATGATATCTCTCAGCGGGATATCGTCGCAATGGGGAATTATTTGGAAATACAAGCAGATCGCGAAACGCCCTGCGCGTCGCTATCTTGATATTTCGTTACGACCTCACTTAGATCAGCAAAAAATCTTTGAGAGTGGTTCTAAAACTACGGTATTGATGCCTATCACATATCTGAAATACTGGAAGATGCTATAGGAGTTAGGAGGTTTACTTTGAGGTATTCGATGGACAACGATATAGTAGCGACCTATTGCGACTCTTGTCATCTCGGTCGTGCTGGCGGAATTTTCTATTCGCCTGGAGAGGTTCTAAGCCTAACTAAGGGCATGAAATTCATTAAAACGAGCGGGATTAGGGAGGAAAGTACTTGCTGCGAATCTCGCTGTCAAGGCAAAATGGCGAGACGCATTTATGCGGCCATGAGTGGTAGGCGACAGCTTGAGATATTCAAGGGAACGGGTCTGGAAATGATCATCAAGTGCAGCCCTTGGTGTGAGCAGAATCCTGAAGACAGTATATATTGGGGAAGCTTCCCAGATCGGAAGGTCAAAGACCTCGTCGATCTGTTCGTAGCTACCTCTGTTGTGGGAGAGTAAGACCGTGTCGAGGGAAGAAAAAAAGCAAACAGATTCATTAGAGGCTAAGAATAGAGCCAGAGAGAGAAAGAAAAAGAATATGAAAAAAAGTGAGGAAAATGCAGAAAGGGAACTATTCGACAAGAATCCATCGAGGTCCTATGTATTAAGAGACATCTGGTTCGATGGTCTTACCTCGGTGATTGATAATGAGGAAATGCCTGAGCGATCTAAGAGGGAATTGATGTTCTTAGCGCTTTCAAACGCGATACTTGACATGGTAATGGATATTTTACCAGAGAATCTTTCAAAGGTTCTTGCCCGCAACTTAGATGATTATCTTGCTGTGATGGTCATAAACCATGAATACGACGTCGATTTATTACAGTCATTCCAGGAGGAGTTTGAGAAAGAAATGGGTTCTGATTTCGAAGATGATACACAATTCATGAATGCACTTACTGAATTTGAAAGCAAGTGGTGGAATCAACCCCGTAGGGAACTTAATGGAAAAACACCAAACGAACTTATTGAAGAGGTCAGCGAGCGTTACGGTCTTTGAATGAATGATTGAGATTTGCGCTCACAATAATGGCATTCACTAATAATGAACAGCATCGGACAATGATAAACATGTGTTTGGTAAACCACCATCCCTTTATTTGCGGCTTTGTCGCATCACTTTGAAGCCTTTTACTTCTCCATTTTTTCCAATTATGCATTAGCCTTTGTTATCTTACTAGTACTAATCGATGCTCTTTATCAAATTTCGGTTTAGTGAGCGAAATACTGGACATCTCAATATATTTCTTCGATTGCTTCTGTGCGAAAATATCAATGGTTTCGGACCCGTTTTCTATTTGTTTACCGGTACTGAGATGTGCCTTCTTATAATATATTATTCAATGCTATTATTCAGAAGAGTGCTTTATGCATAAGTAATACAGTTTACAAAGTTACTTCTTACATTTTTTGCGGAAAAAATTGCCCCAAATGAGCATGTGGAAGTTACGTGAGCTTCTATTTGAACGTGAGGCTCTTGGGATGTACATGTTGGCATTGAGTCATTTGCAGTGTCATTGGCGAAATGTCCATTTTAGGACTAAATAAGGAGTCTTTCACGTCCTCGAAACCTCTATCACAACCAAATTTTCGGAGTGTTACGAGCATTTTAGAATCATGCCCCTGTGATGATAAATCTAGAGATACTCTTGATTTTATCCATTTGTGTTGGGTTCCGTCTGCACTTTTATTCTATTTTAGCGAGTTGAAATTTGAATTAAATATCGGAATGCTAGGTTGCGTGTTCGCAGTACGGTCTCATGAATTTATTATTCATCTTGCCAGCTAGAATTGTTGGCAGTTCGTTATGAAAAAACTTCGAATTCGCAAGTCTTTTCGGTGTCGGCCTCGCCAACTACAGTAATTCCCTTTGTAATGTGCACGATCTTTCTTGTTGCTCAATGATTGGTCCAGAATTTTATAATCCAATTATGGTTTGGGTAACGAACGTAGCTGATGAAGGTCAGCTTAAATTTGTGGCGAAGCTATTCAGAACAATAAGGGATTTAGGCTCCATCACGGGCTCCTAATTTTTTATGTCCTTGCAAGGTGCCCATTTTGGACGGAATTGGCTATGATTTGTTTGCACGTGTGGAATTCTTTGTCATGATGATGCATGGTTTATGATCACAATAGATGGGGTAAGAAATGAGTCGGCATAAAATTTCTAAACGAAATGTTTAATCATTGCTAATAGAATCAGCGCCTGGATGTTAAAAAGCTCAGCGCCAGGAAAAATCATTCTTTTCGGGGAGCACGCGGTAGTTTTCGGGCAGCCAGCCATCGCTCTTGCAATCAGCCTCAGACTGCGATGCAGTATATCTCCTTCCGACAAGTTCATTGTCAACGGCCAGGCGCTTTCGAATAAGCAACATCCCTATATCTATACGGCCATTGATAAATATTGGAACGGTCAACCATTGAGGATTGAAATAGACTCTGATTTACCATCTGGATCTGGTCTTGGATCTTCAGCTGCTATTACCGTTTCACTAATCGGGGCGTTTCAAGCGATGCATGGCAGTATTATTGAAAAAGAAATCGCTGAAAGGTCATTTGGTATTGAACTAACGGTTCAGGGAAGGGCTAGTCCAATCGATACTTCAACTTGTACGCACGGTCGTGGTATCTTTGTTAACAAGACGCCAGGAGATCAGCTGCTCTGGGAAATCAGAAATGATTCAAGGTATTGGTTCGTCCATCATTGCGACGTACCTACTATGAAGATTGTTATTGGATATACTGGCATCAATGCTCCAACCGGTCCCCTCGTCGAAAAGGTAAGGCGATTTGTCGAAAAGAAAAGGTTTGGTAATGAGATTGTAGAGGAGATCGGACAGATCACCATTGAGGGTGTGAAAAAGCTGAAAAGCGGTGACCTGGTTGGTATTGGCCAATTAATGGAGAAAAATCAGAAATTGCTATCGATTCTTGGTGTCTCGACACCAGAACTTGAGAAATTGATCGAAGCAGCGGCGGAGTATTCCTTCGGTGCGAAGCTTACAGGAGCCGGAGGTGGTGGTAGTATAATTGCTCTCACCGATCAGCCGACCAAAGTCAGTGAAGCAATCAGAAAAAAAGGTGGGATCCCATTTATCGTTGAAACCGGTGCTCCAGGTTTAATTGTAGAAAAATTTTGATTGATCGAATAACCTCGATCAATCCTTCTGTATTCCTTGAATTTTCAATCAATTATATCAAGTCTATATCAAATCTTCAAATTCTTTAACAAGTTCTGGGTGGCGCGACTTTATCACTTTCAGAATATTTCCGACAGACATTTTCTCGACGCCGACCTCGGCAAGAGTCTGTATGATCTTGTCGAAGGTCTCATCGCTAAGTGTGATGAGCTTCTCTTTTGCCATCCAGTTTCGCCACAACTTGTTTTCCAGGCGGTTTCGTAGCAGGTTCTCATATTCCATCAGTCTCGCTTCGCTGAAATCCTTCTCCTGAGCTGCTTCCCCGAGGACTTTACCTGCAAGCATTCCAGAAATACATGCGTGAGCGATACCACCACCAGTTATTGGGTCGATGATCCTTGCCGCATCGCCTACGAGTAAGAGTCCATCCTTGACTAATTTGTCAGGAGGCGGTGAGACAGAAACCGCACCACTTACGGCATCCAGTGGTTGCCCTTTATTCAATCGCTCATCTTTCGCAATGAATCTATCCAATAATTGCTTAACCTGACCCGGCGATTTGATTTTTGAAAGCAAGACGCCTATTCCAACATTAGCTGTGTGTTCATCCTTTGGGAAAATCCAGATGTAACCCCCGGGAGCGGCGCTGCCGATTATGAATTCGCAGTATCTAAAATCATGATCTACATTTGTCAATCTGTATTGAAAACAACTTGTTATATCATTTGGCTTCAGATTAGTATCGAGACCACCCCATCGCCCTATCTGTGACTCGAAACCATCAGCACCGACAACACATCCCGCTTCAAATTCCATGGGTTCGCCGTGAGAAATGACTTTTACACCTCTAACTTTTCCATTTTCAATTTTCAAGCCGACTGCCGATGTTTTGACTTTGATCTCTGCGCCTGCATTAGCTGCATCAGCAGCAAGTGCTTTGTCAAATAGAACCCTTTCCAGGACCATCCCCACTTCATTTCCTGCCATTCTTTCGTTGATTGTGAAAACATGTCCGCTCGGTGACACGATCTTTGCGCCATCGACTTCGGCAGCGATCCATCTCTTATCTGGTTTTATGCCGACTTCATCGAGTGATGCCTTGGAGATTCCTTCGCCGCATCGGACAGGGGAGCCTATTTCTTGTCTTTTCTCGATCATTAGAACGCTTGCTCCTTTCTGTGCTGCGTGTTTTGCCGTCATGCTACCCGCAGGTCCGGCACCGACGACGATTACGTCGTACTTTCCATCGACCATTCAATCACCAGCCTCCATCCTGATCGCACCAACAGGACAAACTTTCACACATCGTCCGCATTTCGTGCAGTCGGAATTAAAACTGAGTATGACCTCATTGAGATATATCGCATTGCTCGGACATGAACCGACACATGCACCACAGTGCATACATCTTTCAACCACAGCAATCATTGCAGCTCCTCCGCAATCAAGTGTATTCAGTTCCTCTGGTTCTTCTCCATTCTTCAAGGGGAATCGAGAACTTCCTCTCGATTTCTTCTCGATATGTTGGTCCACCGTTGTAGGCGCAGAAAGGTATGATTCTGCCGTCAGGAACTGCATAATGAATGACACATCTCTTGACTCTCTCAATGTCATAGTTATACGCATCTTGGAAATGCATTCCTCCAACAAACATCATCTTCCACGAAAATTTTGCCAACCCCTCTTTGGTTTCGTCGCTGAAAACGGTACTCATCAATCTGAGGAAGTTTGATAATTCAAGACCTTTTGGCGTTTTCTTCTTGTCGATGTATTTCCTGAGAATCCGCAAGGCTTTGACTTTTGCAGGGAATTTGATACTCGATTTTTCTGTTTTTTGAGAGAGAGCGAAAAGTTCCTTGAAAAGCGGCTCGACATCAACGAATCTCGTCAACGGGACCACATTATTAACGTCCTGAACGAAAAGATAGCTGGCTAGACCGCAATGGGGGTGAGCCGTAAATGTCACTTTTGGCTGATTTAGGATCGAAGAGACAAATGTTGAAATTGGGACAACAGTTGGAACAGGATACCAATCTTCCTTTTTAACATATCCAGTTTGCGTCTCAATATCATGAACGAGATCAGTGAGAGTGTACCGCTGTTTTTCCCGTTCTTCTCTACTGATTCTGCCGGTGAAAGCAACAGGTTGATAATTAACTCCTCTTATAACGTCAGAATTCTCAATTGCATATTTAAGAATCGGTCCCACTTGATCGTCATTTACGCCTTTAACAATGGTTGGTACCAAGACAACTGAAGGGTGCCTCTCCATTTTTCTCAAATTCTCAATTACTTTTTTCTTAATTTCAAGAAGCGGCCTTCCCCTGGTCTTTATATAAATGTCTTCCCGAAGACCGTCAAATTGGAGATAAATCGTATTGAGTCCTGCTTCCGCCATTTCCCTGAGAAATTCTTCATCTTCGGCCAGTTTCAATCCATTTGTCGCAACTTGTATTTGAGCGAAACCCATTTCTTTTGCCTTCCTGATGACTTCAATGAACTTTGGATAAATTGTTGGTTCTCCACCTGAAAATTGGATGGCTGGCGTGGGTACCGGCCTCTCATCTCGAAGAGCCTTTAACATTGCAACAACTTCTTCGAATGAGGGCTCATATACATACCCTGCAGCGTTCGCGTTTGCAAAGCATATCGGACATTTCATGTTGCATCTATTTGTAAGATCAATGTTTGCAAGTGAAGTATGGCTGAGATGAAGGTCACAAAGACCGCACTCATTTGGACATGTCTTTGCCCCTTTTATCGCAGGGTTAAGAACTCCTGTTCCATCGTACGCAAACTTTTCTGCTTTCAGATATAGATCAACGTCTGACCAATACACATCGACGAATTTCCCATGTAGCGGGCACTCCTTTTCCATTAAGACCTTCCCATTCGACTCAAAAATTGTTGCAGTCACAATCCTCTTGCACTCTGGGCATAGGGATTCTGTCTTCTTAGGAAGTCCTTTTACGAGCACGCTTTCTCTTGCTATCATCTTGATCAGCTCGGCCGCTTCGATTATTCAGATAATGATTTAATACTTATGTCGCTTTGTTAGCTACAAGATTATCCATGAAGAGCGAAAAAAAGAATCAATTTAATTTAATTGAGCTAGCCGGGGACTATAGTGAAATACTGATTTCATTACGTCGTGTGGGCCTATCTGATTATGAATCAAAGGCGTACATTGCTCTCGTCGCTCAGGGGCATGGTACAGCAGAGGAAGTTGCTCGAATTGGGGGTATACCAAGAACCTCTTCATATAAGACTTTAGAGAGTCTGAGATCGAAGGGTTTCATTCGAATGAATGAAAGTAGACCAGCTTTATTCTATCCAGTTTCACCGGCGGAACTCAAGAAAACCATCACAGAGGCGATTGGAAAAGCATTCGACATTTTAGAGAATCTGCACGGAGTTCTCAGCGAGAAGGGCATGCCCCAATTGGTCTATACAATTATGGGAAAGGATAAGATACTTGCCAAAATCGGTGAAATGCTTGATGGGGCTACAACTCGATTTTTTCTATCAACACCTTCAATGGCTCCCATTCGGACACTGCACTCACAACGATTTAGAGAGGCCGTAAATAGAGGGGTTGAGGTCATCATCGTTGCTGAACCCTTTGTAAAAGTCCCAGATTGCACCCGAGTTCATAGGCGGTCTGATCTTATAGCGACAGATGTCATATCTGATGGGAGAACGGCGCTCATCGCGTCACCAGATTACTCGATTTGTGGTTATTCCGACAATCCGTTTTTGGTAGGACACCTCGAGGTTTTTATGTTGTCGCCTCTTCATGAAGCACATCCTCCCGAGGCAAGATCATAATCTGACCTCACAATTTGTATGTAGATTTTGTATTACGATTAATTCGGAAATCTTCTTGATTCAAATTGTAGCTTGCAGTTAGTTCAAATGGTTTTTATGCCGCATCACTTCGACCAATTTGATGTTGGGAGTCTCAAGAATAGAAGGACGGTTGTCAAAGAGATCATGGAGTCTTGAGCGATCGAAAACTGGCCAAATGGCATTTTCGCTCATTGCAATCATCATATTATTGATCGCCTCGGTCAGTGTCGTGTTGATTTCTAATCTGGAAGAAAGAAAGAATGACCAGAAGATGTCAGTGGATATTATCCAAAAGCTGATTCAATCGGCTAATAAGGCTGCAAACCAACTAGAACAGGAAGCTTATTTTCTTGCAGTGCAAGCGATAAGAAACACCGTAGAAAGGGATGAAAGCGTAATCGATGACTTTTTTGCGAGTTATTTGCAGCAATACTTGAATAACACTTTCCCCCTTATGATAGGCGAATACCAGATATTCGTCAAAGATTTGGATATTCATTTGACTTTTTTGAAAATGAGTCTACAAGAGCTTTACCCGCAACCATATACTGGGAACACGAACTATTCTACGGATTGGAATGGTATCACATTACCTGCATACTTCTCATTACGAGGAACTTACTGTATCGTTGCTAATTCGACGACTGGTCATCTCACAAAGAATTTTGAAATCTCAAAACCGATTTATTTGCCCTATCCATTTCTCCATAATCGATTCGAATCATTTTCAAATGCAATTTCAGGGGAACGGAGTGAGCTTGAAAATATAGTTCGGTACGAATTAATGGCGCTGGCGCAGGATAGAGTCTTACGGAGCTATGGTGCGGGTTCAAAGCACGGCGCGTTTGGAACGGAGAATATTCTCACGGAAAAAGATGTTGAAAATGCGTTGAACCTTGCGATACTATTGGAACAGCGCAAGTACTTACGAACCTTTGACGCTGCATACATCTCATCGTCATTTCTCAATGGCACCTCATCAGTTGGGACATCACCGCCGTTCGATAGAAACATATCCTCTTCAATCGATCCCGCAGAACTCTTTCTTAATTTATTCTCTCCAAAAGAGTATGATTTAAATATCCTACTTGCTCAGACGCTATACGCAGTCGCTGATGTATTTGTTCTAAGATGGCTCGAGTATTTTCATATAATCGATGTATGCGAATTTACGGATCAAATAGCCGATGTGTCAGATCTTGCTTTTTCCTCCTTAATCGATTATGTTTTTCACAAAGACACCCTTTTGGAATCGATTACCAAATGGATTAAATCAAGACTTGAAGATGCCGGATACCCTGAATGGTCATATAGATATTTCAATTATGGTTGGCCAGACGACATAATCGAAATCCCTGGTCGAATTATTACGTTGAACAACGATTTTAATGAAAGTCATTCCTTTTATGTGGATGGAACATATCCTATTGATTTCGCATCTTTGGATCTATTTTCAGTTGAAATCTGGAAGGAGTTCGCCATTCAATACAAGATTAGCACCTGTGAACTCGCCGAAACGCTTGAGAGTTTTGTAAAATCAATTGCTTGTAGTATTCTCGACGAGAAATCTCTGCTACCCGCGGAAATCACCAGAAATGCATTAGATGGTACTTATTATCATTCTTCCCTGAAGGAATCGCTTAAGAGGTCTATAGAAAAGGGTGGGCTAGGAGTTAATCATGCGATCAACGAAGCCCTAAATGCTTCCTTTCTGATCGACAAAATGGGCGAGGCACTGGTCGATTTCATAGACACAAACTGGAAGGAGATTTTCAATCGCAATGCAACTATCGATCGGGCGATTAAATCGCTTGCTAGTGCAATTGTTGACAATTTTATGCCTCAATTGCAGGACTTCGGAAGCGAATTTGTGCGAATCGCAGTCAATCAGGTGTATTCAGAAATAAAATGTTCATCAACCTGGGGACTGAGGGAAAGAATTGAAGAGTCGTTCGATAAAAAAGTGGAACGAGTCATTGGCATCTTTAAGAACGTATTTGATCATCTTCCATCACAGAACTCTATCAGCTCTTTTGCTCGAACTTTGGGAAATCTTGCATTCGGTTTTGCAGAAGAAATTCCAGGTATTGAGAATATTCTTGTGAAATCGATTCTCCGTTTACTCGATGATATAGAAAATGCCTTTAACTTGAGAACCGATCCAATTCTAATTCCATTGCCAGAAATGAAGGGATTCACTCTTTTGGCTGAAGATGGGACTACAACGCGCGAAGTCATAAGGGCGGAATGCGCATTCAAAAAAGAGAATACTAATATAAATACACCCGCGTCGGAAACAGAAAATCCTTATACAATTGAAATCACGAAACCGTGGGAGTATAGCCCATCATCTGAATTCTATCCGAATAGGTATCTTACGGATCTCAAGAACCTTTCATTTTCACCATATGTAACGCAGTGGGAAGTGTCAGCATCCGGTTCTTTCTATCTCTTGATTTCATCAGACTTGGATACAAATCCCCTAATTTCGTCCATACCACTGAGTGTTGGAGGCTGGATAACTTTCAACATGACCTTTTCAATTTCCGTCCAAAGCGGTTGGCCGCTAGAAGGAGTCCATTATGAATCAACCTCAACACTTGGAAAAGACATTGTCAATTTTTTGGAGAATGTATGGACAAAGATAAGCGGGGGTGTCGGATTATTTTTTAACATTGTTACTCATATATTTTCTTTAGCTCGAACGATTCTTTCAACAGCTCTTTCATATGCCGTAAAGGCGATAGAGATTTTTTCGGATTCGCTGCAAAATATCATTACTAGCATTGTGAAATTCATCGAAAGTAAGGCAAATTCCGCTCTTTCGTGGGTTGCTGAAAAGTTCGTTTCATTGCTAGGTGAAATCCAGTTCAATATAACAATATATGGCCTTCGATTCCTAATTGCAATAAATCCCCTTGATCTCGCACTTGGCACTACAAAGGATATTCTGAAGATAGCATCTTTTCTATCATGCGGAGAGACGGAACTCTCAATCTCTGTGAGATTCTTGAGAATTGCTAAAGGCGATTATGATTTTATCTCCAATGCGACAATCGCAAATGGAAAATGGACTCTTGATATCGTTATCGATCCACTGATGAAAATCTTCAATCATTTCATCGTAGTGAAGGGTCTCTTCGGTAATGCCTCCTTCGAATTTCACATGCCAGAAATTGTACAGTATAAGAGTTTGCGATTCTCTCTGGCCGAGGTTCCCATCATTGGTCAATTCCTATCTAGAATCCCTCTTCCAATACCTGGTGTAGTTGGTTCTATTGACGCTGGCTTTGAGATGAAATATAAGTATCCAGTAGCAAATCATATAGTGATCAATGAATTCGAGCAGAACCCCCCTGGTACGGACTTTGGACGTGAGTGGATCGAGCTTTTCAATCCTACTGATCATGCGATCAGTCTTTCAGGCTGGAAAATAAAAACTTCACATGGTGTTCAGAAAATAGATGTAGTTGGTGATGATATCATTCTCCCGAATTCGTACAAGATAATTGTCCTTTCTGGGCAGGCTTTGGATAACGGTGGAGAAAGAAAGTTCCCCCTAAGTGAATGCATCGTATTGCTCGATTCCTTGGATCATCGCATTGATGTGACGCCATGGACAACTGACTTTTACAACGATGATCGTACGTGGCAACGCGCTTATGATGGGGGAGATCGATGGGTTTTCAAGTCGGAGAGCTATGGTAGGCCAAATGGCAAGAAAATCATTACGCCTTCGAGTACAGAGTGGGTTAGAAAAACACTTTGGGATGCCGCAGCTCAGGTTTTTGCTGACCTCTCCTTCTCAACCACTGACCTCAATGCATTAGGAACACTGGTGAAAAAAATCTTGCACAACATTACGGAAAGATGTATTCGCACAATCGGGGATTCGATAATAGAATTTCGTATATTTGTTGAAATTGCAGTATCTGACGCGACCTCAGCAGCGAAATCTGGATTTGCTTTGAGCCTAGTAGCGACGGGAGACTTTATCGAGAAAGCACTTGAGAATATTTCCTCGATCGTTGTGAAAGCTATCAAGAGAGTTGCGACCCCATACATTTCTGATTCTCTTGGAAAAAACATTTCTTCGATCTTCGACGATGTGTATGTTCGATTCGAGGCGTTTGGCTCCATCGGCGCTCCGGAATTGTTATTGGATGCGAAATCAGGTAAGAGATACCGATTTGAAGCGATCATCGAGGTGAATATTCCCGCGATCTCGTATGTCTTTGGTGGACATGGTGAGAGGATGAGGATTAATCTAGGATTACGAATTTGCGGCGTGCCTGGTTTCATTCTCTCTCCTTTATTCAATACAGGAACTGAAAATAATGTTGATATATGGATATTCAAAGTATCTATATTTCCTCGAGGCTTCTAATTGCTTGAACTTATTTGAAGAGCCTTTAGACAGGAATAACCCTATCAAGCAAAAAAATCATCGATCTCGCGAAGTTTCAATATATTCCTTATGAATATCCGAATGTATGGATAGTTGCGGCATCATTTACGCTCTTGAAGTCGGAAACACTGATTGGCTCGAGGAGTACGGATGGGCTATCCTAGCATTTTTTGCTATTTTTGTCGTTTCTCTTTATTTATGGTCATATGTCTCAAAACATTTTGAGAAGATGAAGACCAAGGAAGGCAAGTATTTTGATGCAGACGTTGTTGAGTTCTTGGCTCGCACGATCAAGTCGCTAATCATTATTTTTCTCATTTTTTCGCTTATCTATGTCGCCTCCTTTGTTTCAGAATTCTTTAAAGAGAATATATGGAACTACTTCTCTGGGTATATAATTGAAATAATTTTCATTATCATTCTCTTGCTTTTCACGATACTAGCAGGAAAGATTTTACGAAGAATTTCGAAAAATGCGAGAATAAGATCGTTAAGGGACGGAACTATCCATACAAGTGCAATTGAGTTCACAACTTTGTTCTTGAGTTACATTCTATATATTATTGTTGCCGCGATTATCCTTTTCGTACTCGTGTCAATGATTCCAGGTGTTAATCCCTACGCTGCATTGATCGATTTCCTTGAAAAAAACCAGGCAGCTATTGTGTCGACTTTTATAATTATCATTGCCATTTATCTTATTGTCAAATTAATTGAGGCAATTCTAGATGATTATAAGTTCAGGACCAAGCGCTTTAATCCACAGGCAATCGATCTCTTCAAGATCAGCTTGAAATATGCGCTCTATCTAGTAGCGGCATTCACTGCAATTTTCAGTTTCTTTGCGCTTATGGGTTTAGAACTAGTCGGATTTCTCTTAGTCGCAATTTTATTCACATTCATTATTCTTGGTATCATCTTTTCGTATTCGACCGCTCGGAACATCGTTTCAGGTTTTACAATAATGGAGATGAGTCCTTTTGATGTTGGAGATTACATAAAAATTGGAGAGAATCTTGAATGTGAAGTATTAGAGAAGGGAATTGTATATACGAAAGTAAGAACCCCGGTGGGAGAAATCATCGATATACCAAACCAAGAAATCCTCGGAAATAAAATATATAATTATTCGCGATCCGGAACCTACGGCATCTCTGTTGCTGTTGAGATTTCCTGTGATATCTCTTATGAAATGGTTGAGAGTTGCGTTAGATCCGCAGCAGCTTGTGTGGAAGGGATTCTTGAGAAGCGTGCACCCGAAGTGATTGCGCTTGGAATCAGCGATAACAAAATACGGTACGAGGTTGTCGTGTTTACAAATAATCCCGCGGAAAGCAGAAAAATCCGTTCGGAGTTTATATCTGCGCTGCAAAGAATATTTAAACAAAATGGGTTAAAAATCACATGAATTAAATCGAAACTTAACGAATAGATCTTTGCCCATCTCAGTTTTTTCAGTGCATTCGGCATCTTTTTTATTGAATATTTGAGACTAAAATAAAATCTCAAAATATCTAGATCATTACAATTTCTATTTTTTTTAAGGAATCTAATTTAATGGTTGAGGTTTGACATATGATAATTTATACTGAAAATCTCACTACCCTCTTTATTACCGATTTTCAAAACCAAATTCTGATTCTGTTACCTCCTAAATCGATGGCGCAGTTTCTTGAGTTAACGAGAACTCTTCCAGCACTGTTTATACAAATTCGTTGCAGCATCAATAGCGTATACTTGAGAAAGTATTTTTCCACAGAATTGTTATACCTGTTGGGATGCACTCGTGGAAATTAATGCGGTATTGGCTCTACTAATTTTCGGCACAGTTTATCTCTTAATGGTTCTTGATCTTGCTGATAGAGCTGTACTCGTGATAGCCGGATCTCTTCTAATGGTTGGTCTCGGCATCATTTCAGAAGAAGAAGCGATTAGATCGATTGAATGGAATGCTATTGGACTGATATTTGGCATGTTTATTCTTGTGGGTGCTCTCGCCGAAAGTGGATTTTTCAGGTGGGTCGGCCTCCATTTTCTGCAATTGACAAAATTTGACTCGCTAAAAATTTTTGTTGTATTTTGTGCTCTCTCAGCCTTCCTGGCTGCATTCATGGACTCGATTACTGTCATGGTTTTTATGACTTCACTGACAATTGAGGTCGCCTCGATCCTCAAGATTCCGCCGTTGCCGATGATCATTGCTCAAATATGTTCGGCCAATATCGGCGGGAGCGCTACAATCATGGGCGATCCGCCAAATGTCATCCTTGGAACGGCCCTAAACTTTGGGTTTATGGATTTTGTGGAGCATACTGGCGTTATCGCCGTTATCGTTTTCTTTTTCAACCTCTTTCTATTTATGATCCTTTATAGGCATAATTTCAGGAAAGGCCATATCAACATAAAGGAAATCATAGAACAACATAAAGATCTCGATCCGTTCTCGGCGGTGAAGGATCTTAGACAGATGCGAATTGCTTTAGTCATTTTCGCATTTACAGTTACGTTGCTAGTCCTCCACAATCTTTTGGATCTACTAGTTGCATTTGTCGCCGTTCTTGGTGGCGCACTTGTTCTATTATTGGGTAGACGAAGATATGATGACCTCATACAGAAGATCGACTGGCACACGATCGTTTTCCTCGCCGGTCTCTTTGTTATGGTAGGAGGTTTGGAATCAGCTGGTGTGTTGACTGGATTTGCTCATGTGATCGCAGCTGTTTCTGGTTCAGATCCGATTATCCTTCCAACGCTCCTTTTCTGGTTTATCGCTCTCATCTCATCGGTCTTGGACAATATTCCAGTCGCAGCTGCGATGGTTCCAGTGTTGAAGACACTTTCAGTTGATACTGGCGCGAGTTTGGGCTCATTGACTTTTACAACCGCACTAGCGTGTGATATTGCTGGGAATGCGACACCGATCGGCGCTTCTGCCAACGTCGTCGCGCTGGCAGTTGCAGAAAAAAACGGCATACATTGGTCATGGAAAGCTTATTGCAAAATCGCGATCCCTATCTTAATCGCTGTGCTCGCCTTGACTAATATACTGATTCTCGTCTTGCTCTGGTGAATTCGATGGCATATTATCAATTAATTTCGAATCATCCATTTCTTATCTCCATTTCTTAATGTCAGAATGAGATTATTCAATAAGTTCTTGGCCTTGCATGTATGGCCTCAAGACTTTTGGAATGGTCACTGTACCGTCGCGATTCTGGTAATTTTCAAGAAGAGAAGCCACAGTCCTGGGCAGTGCGATCCCAGATCCGTTCAAAGTGTGGACAAATTCGCTCTTGAGATGAGGTTCAGGTCTGTATTTAATTCTCGCTCTTCTTGCCTGAAAATCCGTAAAACAACTGCAGGACGAGACCTCGAGCCAAAGGTTTATTCCTGGTGCATGAGCTTCGATGTCGTAAGTCTTTGCCGATGCGAAGCCAAGATCGCCTGTACAGAGTAATTTCACACGATAAGGAAGTTCCAATCCCTGTAGAATTGCCTCTGCATCAAGAAGAAGACTTTCGAGCTCATCGAACGATTTTTCTGGCAGAACAAATTTGACGAGTTCGACCTTATTGAATTGGTGCACCCTCACAATCCCTCTTGTGTCAGCGTGACGGCCAGCCTCCCTTCTAAAGGAAGGCAAATACGCGGTATAGTAGATCGGCAGATCCTTTTTGTCGAAAATCTCATCCATGTGGAGATTCGTAACCGGCACCTCGGCAGTTGGGTTCAGCCAGAGATCATCTCTTTCAATCCAGTACATGTCGTCTTTAAGCTTTGGATATTGCCCAGTGCCTATCACCGCCTGTCTGTTAACAACCGCTGGTGGAAACACTTCGAGATAACCCTGCTCCCGGTGAACATCAAGCATATAATTGATGAGCGCTCTTTCCAATCTCGCGCCGTCTCCTTTCATTACATAAAAGCCAGATCCTGCTATCTTCGCACCTCTAGTGAAATCAATGATGTCAAGATCTTCACCAATCTCAAAATGTGTTTTCGGCGGAAAGTCGAATACCCTCGGTTTTCCGAATTCCTTGACGGTGATGTTATCTTCGCTACTCCGACCTACAGGAACAGAATCATGAGGGATATTCGGCATGTTGAGCACGATCTCGTTTCTCACATTCTCCAATTCCGAAATTCTGGTATCAAGTTCTTTGATTCTTTCAACGATCCTCTTCATTTCATCAATCTTGTTCTTTTTTTCATCGTCTCTTAATTTCGGTATCTCGTCCGCGACCGAATTCCTCACCTTTTTGAGTCGATTGCTCTCGTCAACCATTTTCCGCCATTCGGCATCGACTCTCAGAAATTCATCAAGAAGATCTTCTGGATAACCTCTGTTCTTAAGAGATGTTCTTACCAAGCCAGGATTATTTCTGATTAAAGCGATATCCAGCATCGGCTCACCTATATGGCTTTATCATTCTGTTTGCTCAAAAAGACTTGCCTCGCAGAGCAGAATGGTGTTGCCTCTTACCTCGACTAGTTTGGTTTGTGTTCGATCAGCAAGCTCCTTTGCAGCAGTCATCCTTTCTAGACCTGCTGATTCAAGGATCCTTATCTTCACAATTTTATGTTTTTTCAATTGGTTTCTAATTTCTTCGATTAGATTCTCTGAGATACCACCTTTGCCGATATGGATACTTGATTTGATCTCTGTGCCCATTCGCCTTAATTCGGTTTTTGAAATTTTTGACATATTTTTGCCTTCTTTTTCTCTCTTAAATAAGGTATTCTCTTGATATTTCTACAGTTGTGACAATGGATAACCACTCGATTTGATCTTAATCTCACGTGACAATTCTTACCTGGAATCAGTGGGTTAAGACATTTTCGGCAATACATATAGCCTTTTGGCATGGGGGTATTTGTTCTTAATGCGATTCGCCTTGCCAATTCTACATATCTTTTTCCGCGCAAAAAATTATTTCTTAAAGCTTCTGATTCGGCTAATGCTAACAGATATTCCATTCGTTGTTTCGCAATTCGATGTGCGTCCTTATTATCGATCCTTTTCTTTCCCGTGTTTCTCCCTCGTCTTTGAATTCAATTAGAAATATTTTCTCTTTGTGGTATTCAGTAATTAGTGCGATTTTGAAATAATCTTTCCATTACAATGCCCCTAATTCGATGAAAAGAAATTGGATAATCTTTTCTTGGAACTACTCATCATCCTTAAATACCAAAATATTTATCTAGCCACCTCTTGGATTATTAACATTACTGGTGATCTATAATGGCACGGAAACCAGGAAGAATGTATCGCGAAATAAAGGGACAGGCGTATACACGGAAGGAGTATATGGGAGGCGTTCCCGCTCCGCGCATTTCCCAGTTTGATATCGGAAATCCCGCGGGTGACTTTCCAGTTGTACTTTCTCTGAGAGTGAAAGAACCATGCCAGATAAGGCACACAGCTCTCGAAGCGGCACGTGTTGCGGCAAATAGAGTATTATCTAAAGGCGTTGGCACTTCGAATTATCACCTTAAAGTCCGAGTCTATCCTCACAACGTACTGAGGGAGCACAAAATGGCAACGGGAGCTGGTGCTGACCGAGTTTCAGGCGGAATGAGAGCGGCCTTTGGAAAGCCGGTTGGTACAGCTGCTAGGGTTCAGCCTGATCAAGCTGTAATAACGGTGCGCACGACTGTGCAAGGACTTAATGCTGCTAAGGAAGCCCTATGGCGAGCTGCAATGAAACTACCCTCCCCATGTTACACGCAGATTGAGAAAGGTGCTGAGCTGCTAACCTGAAAAATTCTTTTCTCTTCATTTGAAACAAGGTAATGGACTTGTACGATTTCAAGCTTGACTTTGTGGCCAAATGGATCAATGAGAAAAATGTCAAGTCTGTCGCTATTCAGATGCCCGAGGGTCTCAAGATCTATTCGCAATTCATTGCTGACGAACTCGAGAAAAGGACCAATGCGACGATGTTCATTATTGCAGATGCATGTTATGGTGCGTGCGATATTGCAAAGGACTTTTCTGAATTCGCGGATGTTCTCGTGCACTTTGGTCATACGGAAATACCGATAATGGCCAATAATGATCGAATATTTTTTGTTGAGATCAGTGCGGATGTCAAATATCAGAGTCATCTCGTCGAACTCCTTCCAAAATTGGGGAACAGGATCGGGCTGATCACGACAATTCCCTTCCTCGAAGAACTTGAAAAAATTAAGAAATGGTTGGAAGAAAACGGAAAGCAAGTCTTCATCGGAAGGCGAAAGGGTCGAGCAAAGTATGATGGCCAAGTATTGGGGTGCGATATCTCGGCCGCAAAGGACATCTCTGAGCTCGTTGACGAGTTTCTCTTCATTGGGAATGGTGATTTTCATCCCCTTGCTGTTTCCATCGAAACGAAAAAGAAAGTCATAATTTTTGATCCTATTACCCAGCAGATTCGCGACCTCGCGGATCTCCCTGAAAGGGTCCTCAGACAAAGACATGCTGCAATCTCGAAAGCCTCGACGGCGAAGAAGTTCCTCATTCTTGTATCCACAAAAGTCGGACAAAATCGGTTGCATCTTGCCACGCATCTGAGAAAAGAAGCGATAGATCATAATCGGAAAGCAGATCTGGTCGTAATGAACGAATTCAATCCCGATCTTTTGATACCATTCGAAGCTGACGCGTATGTATCTACGGCATGCCCCCGCCTGGCGATTGATGATTTTCTCAGATATCCGAAGCCGATCCTGACGCCTGTTGAATTTGAGATCGCAATTGGGATCAAACGGTGGGGGGACTATCATCTCGACTTTTTGTGATCTCCTAACAGAACGCCGCAATACTCCGAATCGAAATTGTGCGAGGAATTGATTAATATTTCAGGATTTTGCATTTCTTCAATCGAAAAGATAGAATATTGCCATCGATAATCATGCTTTGTGTTTACGGCGCGCACGATTCTCGATGTAGCAAGAGGTTCAGACGCAAGAGTTGGGATTGGATTTGTTGGTGAGGATCAGGGCGTTCGTCGTATCACTTCAGCTACAAGAAGAATTGGATTGGAAAAACCCATTATATTCAATGATCCTTGGCGCCTTGTAGAAGCATTAAGTATCGGTGATATTGACGCAGCGGTCCGAGGGAATTTGGATGCTAATTCAACAATGTCTGCTATCAAGACAATTTTCTCTTTGAAGCGAATATTGAGAGCGGCTCTCATGCAGCCTAAAAAGGGTTCGATTATTCTACTCGCTCCTGTGGGCGTCGATGAAGGTTGGGCCGTGGAGGATAAAATTGAATTTATCAACCTTGGAAGTAAATTCCTCACGAATTTCAACATAGAACCGAGAATCGGGGTGCTTTCTGGTGGTAGAAAGGGGGATAAGGGAAGACATCCCATCGTCGATAAAACACTCGAAGATGCAGAGTTCGTTGTTCGGCATTTTGCTGGGTCTGGACTTGATGTGAAGGATTGTGAGATTCTCATCGAGAATGCTATCGCGGATCGAAATCTAATTCTTGCGCCTGATGGCATATCTGGTAATCTCATTTTCAGGGCGCTTCATTTCCTTGGAGGTTGGCGTGCTATTGGTGCGCCTGTATTAAATCTTGAGAAGGTTTTCATCGATACTTCTAGAGCCAAGAAAAGTTATATTGATTCAATCGCTCTTGCTTCGGCAATCGCAAGTATGAGAAAGTAAATGAGAATGTGAAAATGAAATATAATGGATGAGAAGTGGGTAAAGTATGCGGTTAGAAATCGATGGAAGAGAAGCCAATATCAAGTTTTCTGCATGTCATCTCATCACAGAGCATTCCAAATGTGGGCGCCTTCACGGTCATGTTTATGTACTCAGGATGATCGTGTATGGGGAAAAAGGAGATCACGGAATGATCATGGATTTCACTGAACTGAAAAAAATCATGAGAAGAATTGTTGACGAGTTCGATCATCGCGTCCTTTTGGCCGGCAACTGTCCGAGGATGAAAATTACAATAGGTGAAGAAGTGATCGCTGAGACCTCTGGGAAGCGATACGTTTTTCCAATTGAAGATGTCATTATTATAGATGCGGAGGAGACGAGTGCCGAGGAAGTCGCGCGCGTTCTTCTCTCAAGAGTGCTGTCCGAAGTGAAATTCCCTTCAAATGTGACGAAGATTGAAATTGGGGTCGATGAGGAGCGCGGCCAGAGTGCTTGGATTTCTTATGATCTGAAATAATAAGAAATAGTGAGTGACTATGAAGCGAGCGATCGTTTTGCTTTCCGGTGGTCTTGACTCCACAGTCACCCTTGCATATGCGATTTCGAAAGGTTATGAGGTAATACCGCTCACATTCGTATACGGACAAAAACATCAGCGGGAGTTGAAGTCAGCTAGAGAAGTCGTTGAATATTACAAATTGAGAAATCATGTAATTTTAAATCTTGAATCGAAAATTTTTTCATCAAGCGCGCTTGTTTCATCTTCCCTACAAATACCTGAAAAGAAAAGCACCGATGAAATCGGCGGGGGTATTCCCTCAACTTATGTGCCGGCTCGTAATATCATATTCCTGAGTATAGCCGCAGGTCTCTGCGAAACGGAAATGGCTGATGCGATTTTCATCGGAGCCAATGCGGTCGATTTTTCTGGATATCCAGATTGCAGACCGGAGTTTTTTGACGCGTTTCGCAAAGTGCTTGAGATAGGGACGAAAAGAGGTGTTGAAGGAAAACCTCTGGAATTAGAGACACCGATATTGTTACTGACAAAAGCCGAGATAGTCAAATTGGGAAAGTCACTCGGAGCACCATTACACTTAACCTGGAGTTGTTATAGGGGTACTGAAAAAGCGTGTGGGAGATGCGACTCATGTCTTCTTCGTCTAAAAGGATTCAGAGAGGCCGGTTTTGAGGACGAAATCGAGTACGAGGTGAAAAAATGAAAATCTCTGAAATTTTTTATTCACTTCAAGGTGAAGGAATTCTCATTGGTACGCCGACGGCCTTTGTGAGGACATCGGGATGTAACTTACGTTGCAAATGGTGCGACACGATTTATGCCCAAACCGGCGAGGGCGTTGAGCGAACAGTCATTGAGATTATTGAGGCGATCAAAGGATTTGGCACACGATATGTTTGTGTTACCGGCGGAGAACCTTTGCTTCAGAAGGATATCTTCAAGCTGATCAACACCCTGCTCGACAATGATTACAAAGTCTCCGTAGAGACAAATGGGTCTATTTCGATCGAAGAAATGCCGTGCTCTGAAGATCTAATGGTGAGTATGGATATCAAATGTCCTTCTTCAGGCATGGCGGATAAGATGGATTTGGGGAATCTTGAACTTCTTTCTCCGTTGGACCAATTGAAATTCGTCGTCGCTGACAAGAAAGACATGCAATACGCCAAAGAAATCATACAAAAGTATGAAATTCAAGCAACGATCATAATGACCCCTGTAGGCGGTCTCGATTTGAAACCAGTTGCTGACTGGGTTCTGGACAACAAGTTGCAGGTGCGTGTTCTGCCTCAACTGCACAAGATCATCTGGGGAGAAAGAAGAGGCGTTTGATCTGAGGAATTTTTCCTGATCGCCAGAAGGTTTATTTAAGGGGGCAATGGCTAATTTTTCTGCACGAATTTAAAATTTTCAAAAAATCGGCCGTTTTGCTGGGAGAATTTTCTAGTAACGTTGCTGGTTGCAGAATCAAAGGAAATGTCCGAGACAGGTGATAGCATAGCAATGATTAAATAGGGGCTTGGAAGTGTCATTTTGACTACAGCCGGGAGAAATATGAGGGAATGGAGACTTGATTACATCTTGCTTTTGCGCTCTGCTCCATTTTCATTGCTTTAAACCCGGCTTGGTCGAGGTGTTTCTTATGACTTCGCATCAAGCTGCTGAGGATGTATCATATCAAATAAAAAGAAGTTCAGGTCTTGATCGCAAGAAAGTGTACACAAGTCATTTTAATGTCTATGCCGCGGCTGATTCGATCCCTTCCTATGTGGAGATTTTCGACACAACGCTCAGAGATGGAGAGCAGACGCCAGGCGTCGCCCTTTCACTTGAGGAGAAGATTAGAATTGCTGAGGCACTCAATGACTTGGGAGTTGATGTAATTGAAGCAGGGTTCCCCGTCATTTCTGAGGGGGAAAAAGAGGCTGTCAAGCGGATCGCTTCAATGGGCTTTCAGTCGAGAATATGCGCGCTTTCTCGAACGACTTTTAAAGACATTGACACAGTCATCGATTGCGGTGTTGATTACGTCCATACCTTCATTGCAACTTCCGACGTGCATTTGAAATACAAATTAAAAATGACGAGGGAAGAGGTGAAGGCTCGAGCGGTCGATGCTATCGAATACGCAAAGGCACACGGTCTAACAGTCGAATTCTCATGTGAGGATGCGACACGGACGGATCTTGAATTCCTGAAAGAAATGCATCTCGCAGTACAAGATGCGGGGGTCGATAAGATCAACCTTCCTGATACGGTAGGCGTGATTTCGCCCCCAGCGATGGAACGTCTTGTGGAGGAAGTCATCAAATTTACACGTGTTCCTCTAAGTGTCCACTGTCATGATGATTTTGGTCTTTCTGTCGCAAACTCTCTCGCCGCGGTGAGACGTGGGGCAAGACAGGTTCATGTCTGCGTCAATGGTCTCGGAGAAAGAGCTGGAAATGCGGCGCTCGAAGAAGTCGTTCTAGGATTGATGGCATTTCTTAATGTTAGGACAAGGGTCGATACGAGGAAAATTGGTTATGTCTCCAAGACTGTTTCGAACCTAACTGGAATTCCATTACCGGCGAACAAGGCAATTGTCGGAAGCAATGCATTTGCACATGAATCTGGCATACATGTTCATGGCATACTTGGGGATCCGTCGACCTACGAAGCATTTGGTCCTGAGCTCGTCGGTATGGAGCGATCAATAGTCATAGGAAAGCACACAGGTGTTCATTCTGTGAAGGAGAAATTGAGAGAATATGGCATTGTACTGAGTGATGATCAGGTTGCACAGATCGTCAGCGAGATCAAGAGATTAGCGGAGAGTGAAAAGCATGTCGACGATAGTGAGCTCGTTGCCCTTGCGTATCACATCGCAGGACAGCGCCCAGGTGAGGAGCGTAAAGTCAAGCTTAAGGAGTTTGCCGTATTTACGGGGCTCAATATCACCCCTACAGCCGTTGTGAGCATTGATGTCAACGGAGAGACAAGGAGGGGCTCTGAAATTGGTGTCGGGCCAATCGACGCAGCTCTAAAGGCAATCCGGCAATTGGTTAGCGAAAAGATTTCCCTCCTTGAGTATCGGCTAAGTGCGATCAGTGGGGGGAGCGATGCCTTATGCGAGGTTGGAGTGAAGTTACAATACAATGGTGAGAAGAAATTGATGTCCGTGGGTAGAAGTGTTGGACCGGATATTGTACAAACAAGCGTCGATGCTGCGATCCAAGCTATTGATCGCTTATACACGCGTATTCACAAAGAAGGTGAAAGAAGTGAGGAAAGTAGTCCCAGGACAAGGAAAGACAATCTCTGAGAAGATACTGTCTCTTAAATCTTCAACTGATGCCTACGCGGGAGATTTCGTCGAGGCCGATATCGATTATGTTATGGTCAATGATATTACAGGACCTATTGCTTTTAGGGAGTTTGAATCGATACACTGCGAACCTTTGAGGAACAAGATCGTTCTAATCCCCGATCATTTTGTTCCCAACAAGGACATTCCTTCTGCGGAACAGGCCGCAGAGATGAGACGATTCGCAAGGAAATACGGTATTTCCAATTATTATGAAGTTGGAAGGGGAGGCATCTGTCACCAGGTTATGGTCGACGAGGGATTTGTTGCACCTGGTCGACTCATCGTCGGTGCGGACTCTCATACATGCACTTATGGCGCACTCGGTGCTTTTTCAACTGGCATCGGTAGCTCCGAAGCTGCCGCTTGTTTTGCAGAAGGTAAACTTTGGTTCCGTGTGCCGGATTCGATATCAGTTCGACTTGAAGGACACTTAAATGGATTCGCGACAGGAAAAGATTTGATTCTTTGCATTATCCGAGACATCGGGGTTGACGGCGCAAATTATATGACCCTGGAGTTTTCCGGAAATGGTGTGCAATCGCTTCCGATTTCGGATAGACTGACTGTTTCGAATATGGCGGTGGAAGCAGGTGCAAAAGCGGGGATTTTTTGTCCTGATGACCGCGTTTTCACGTACCTTGAGGGGAAAGTCAAAGGAGAATACTCGGCTGTAATGCCTGATGAAGACGCGAGTTATGCATCCGAGATGTTCTATAATCTGGAGAACATCGATTGCGTGGTTGCACTACCGCATTCTCCTGGGAATGTCAAACCTGTCAGGGATGTTAATGTAGAAATCGATCAGGCATTTCTTGGTTCTTGCACAAATGGTAGGATCGAAGACATGCGAATAGCTGCATCGATACTCAAGGGAAGAAGAGTTCATCCATCAGTAAGGATGATTGTTGTCCCAGCAAGCACGAAAGTATATCGTCAGGCCCTGGAAGAAGGCCTTATGGAAATCTTCATTAATGCTGGTGCATTTGTATCTGGTCCTACATGCGCTGCTTGCCTCGGTGGGCATATGGGTGTTCTTGCATCTGGTGAGCGGTGTGTAAGTTCGACCAATCGAAATTTTATTGGAAGAATGGGGCATAAGGATTCAGAGGTATATCTGGCAAGTCCAGCTGTTGTAGCTGCAAGCGCCATTACTGGAAAGATCACGCATCCTAATGATATCGTGTGAGGGCTTGATATGCAATCGATCAGAGGACGGGTGTGGAAATTTGGCGATCACATCGATACTGATCAGATCATCCCTGCAGAGCGACTGACAAGCGATAACATCGAGCGACTCGGTCAATTCATCTTTGAAAAGGTGAGGCCTGGCTTTGCGTCGATGGTCAAGAAGGGTGATATTATTGTTGCGGGGCGAAACTTCGGATGCGGCTCAAGTAGGGAGCACGCACCGAGGGCGCTTAAGCAGGCTGGGATTTCTTGTATCATCGCGGAAAGTTTTGCAAGAATATTCTTCAGGAATTCGTTAAACATAGGACTCATTCCAATCGAGTGTCACGTCGATGCCGAAGAAGGGGACATTGTGAATGTTCTTTTGGAAGAGGGGATCATCATCGATGAACGGAATGGGCAAAAGTTTTTCTTTCATAAATATCCGCCATTTATCAGCGATTTGATTGAAGCTGGTGGCTTGATTGCGAAAGTTAAGGAGAGGAAAAGATGTTCAGAATTGCAGTGATTCCAGGCGATGGAATCGGTCCTGAGGTTATCGGAGAGGGACTGAAGGTACTGCGCACTCTAGAGGAAACTGATTCGCTCAAGCTTGACACAATGCAATTAGACATTGGAGCTTCGAGATATCTTCAAACCGGAAAAACTCTGACGGATGAGGATCTTGATATTCTCGGCAAACAGAACGCCATTTATTTTGGTGCCGTTGGGGATCCGCGCGTTAAACCAGGCATCTTGGAAAGGGGCATCATCCTGTCTATGCGATCCCATTTCGATCAATATATCAATCTGCGCCCGGTGAGATCCTGGGGAAATCTAGGTCGATTGAAATTGACGAAGCCATTCAACATTGTCTTTTTTCGGGAAAATACCGAAGATTTTTACTTAGGGGCTGGTGGCGTTATTTCGAAAAAGAATCAAGAAATACCAATTGCAATTGAACGGAGCCTGTACAGGCTTGATTTGAATCTGACAGCTTTTTACACCGGCGACGATGATTTCGCTTTTGAAATAGGAATTCTATCGAGGAGAGGAGTCAGAAGATTCGCCGAATACGCGGCAAATTATGCCAAAGCGCAAGGACAAACGAAGATCACTGTGGTTGATAAAGCGAATGTGTGCACCTCCCTTTATGGTCTTTGGCGGGAAGTCTTTTCGTCGGTTGCAGAAGAAAATGGCATTGATATCGATTACGTGTACGTCGATGCGATGAGCCAAGCACTCATCCGGAATCCAGAAAAATTCCATGTCGTTGCGACTCCAAATATGTTCGGTGATATTTTGACAGATCTCGGCGCGGAAATACAGGGAAGTCTAGGACTCGCAGCTAGTGGTAATATCAATCCAAAAGGTGTCTCAATGTTCGAGCCAGTTCACGGTAGCGCACCCGATATAGCTGGTCGTGGTATAGCGAATCCGATCGGGGCAATTCTCGCCGCAAAGCTGATGCTCGAGCATCTCGGATGTAGAGAAATCGCTCGTCGTGTCGAGGAGGCCGTTGAACAGACGATCGAAAAAGGAATTGTTACGCCTGATCTGGGCGGTAGATCAACAACAAAAGAAGTCGGTGATGCGATTGTTGATTATCTCGTGAAACACTGAGCTTTGGTAGTTTGATCGTGTGCGAGATAGTCATCTCTTCATTTCCCTAACTAATTTTCTTTAAGACGCTCAAAAATTGATGCGTCTACTCATTTCGATCGGCAAATACATTGGTTTGAATGGTTTGTCTTCGATTTCTTTTTTGACTTTTTGGATGAAATCATCGACATTCATAACAATATTTCTATTCGTTGCTCTTTCATAGATCGTAAGTGTTTCTGACGAGAGCTCTTTATCACCGATCACAATCACATACGAAACCCAGTCCTGTTTCGCATCTCTCACTTTCTTGTTTACTGTTTCGTCACGATCGTCGATTCCCACTCTAATTTGCTCTTTATTTATTTTTCTCGCAAGTTCATATGCTCTGCTAATATGTCTTTCGGTGACAGTGAGTATTCTTACCTGTTCTGGCGTGATCCACACAGGTAGACATCCAACGAGCCCCTCACTCTCTCTTAAAACAGCTGTGTCCAGTAGCATGTATAAGTATCGTTCAATCGTCCCGATGATCGCAGTATGCAGGATGATCGGGTATCGCCTTTTCCCCTCTTCATCAACATACTCGATACCGAAACGTTTCGCATTACCAACATCGATCTGAACCGTTCCAATCTCTCTTGCCCTTCCCATTGAATCAAGTATGTGATATTCGATGTTGACCGTCCAATAGTAATTTATTCCCTCTGGGTAAAAATGAAGTAGCGCGGGTTTGTTGTGTTTCTTGAGCAATTCGAGAATGAGATCTCTGTTTGCTTCGTATGCTTCCTTTGAGGAAAAATTGACCAACATCTCATAATCGCGACCGAGTTTCGCCGCTTCTTCATAAATCCTAGAATCAAGTTTGCTAAACCATTCTTTCGCCTCACGAAGATCACGGCAGACAACATGCAAGTCTGGCATGTTCATCCTTCTCGTTCTGAAGCAAAGCATCGTTTCGCCGGATTGTTCGAGTCTATACGAATCAGCAACCTCAAAAGCCCCGTAGGGTAGATTCCTGTAACTGATGTTCCAATTGCGCATCATCGCGAATTGTTGGTGGCATGCTGCGTATCGCATCACAAAGTCCTTTTTTTCTCCCTTAATTACATAAAGTCGATCTCCGAAAAGTTTTGCGTGTTCCTTCACAGCGGGCTCATCGAGGCTGAACATGTTTGTTCCCTTGACCGTGTAGACTGGGATACCAAGATCGTTGACGATCTGAAATGAATAGTCTGCCACAAGATCAAACATCAAAGCGCCAATCGGATTAAACGCCATGTGGCCGACATCACTTAGTGTTTCCCACTGTATTCCAAATTTCCTGCACAGCCTCAGATACTTTGGCTCACCAATCAACTGCGTTTCCTTTTTCATCGCTTCTTTTTCGAGCATCACCCTGAAGCACGGTGATCCGCCGTCAAAATCTTCTGGCGCCCATTCGTCACCATCTGGGGTAAGAACAAAAAAACGTTCTTCGCCCTTGACCGCTGGTTTTTCCTCTTCTGCTGTGATGTGTCTCGATAATTCAGAAAGAGGATGACCTTTGCAGCTGATCCTAAAGGCCTTATACCAGCCAAATGGAGCTCTATAAGCTTCCAAACCCTTTTCGATCAGCAAATCACGGAGGCGTCGTAGAAGTTCTTTTCCTGTCTCTGGGTCAGAAAGTTCGGAACTAAGATGAGCATACGGATAAATGAGCACACGTTTCGCATTCACATTTTTAACGGTCTCAAGAATGTCTTCTGCGGCTTGTGCTGCAACAGCTTCTATTTTTCCCTCATCTTGTTTCTCGACAGCGGCAAAAACGACAAGGACTTCTTCCAAGCGTCCCTTTTTCTCACGATCTGAAATCTCTTCTGCCATCGGAGTTGGTTTCTTGGCTTCAAATTCCATGTAATCTGCGTGAATGTAAAGAACCTTCATCGAAAAGGCAGGTAATGTTTGCATGATATAAAAAGAATCGTGGCGTTCTGGACGGATCTATTCTTAAGTCAGCGATAAGGGAAGGTTTATATGACGCAAATCGATCTGCTTCCGAGCATCTCCATGAGATCTGCCATTGACAGAAAAAATTTGATGGGTGCACTAAACCTTGCATTCATCATCCTGATCGCGATCTTGCTAATCAGCGCTAGCAGCGTTGCAATTCTTATCTACGAAGGAACAAAGAGTGAGTCCTCACCAGTTCTTCATAAAGCAAAATGGGGCGATACTGTCAAAGTCGATTACATCGGTAGATTCGCTGACGGAAGAGTTTTCGATACTTCAATATGGGATGTCGCGTCAAACAATGCACTTTATCCCAAGTCCTTATCATTTACGCTGAAAAATCAAAGTGAATATAAGCCTCTACAATTTAAGATCGGCAGTGGACAAATGATCAGGGGATTCGAAAGGGGAATTATTGGCATGGCAGTTGGCGAGACGAAGGTCATCGTTGTTTCGCCGCAGGACGGATACGGTGAACTCGACAAATCGAAACTCAGAACTCTTCCGTTAATTGAAGAATTACCAGTTTTTGAATTTTACAATATCACCACCTTTGTTGAAAAATTCTCAGCATATCCAAAGGATGGCCTCACAGTCAAGGACCCAAAATGGGGTTGGGATGTCATCTGCCTCAATGTCAATACTTTTACGAATGAAGTACTTGTAATGAACACACCAGTTCCTGGTGGACTTTACAAAATTTATGCTGATTCACAATCTTCATCTCAGATCGGCTGGTTTGCAAAGGTCGAGTGCGTTGATTCATCGGCCAACGGTGGAGCAGGTATTATCCGCGTACGTCATCTTCTCACGAGCGATGACGCTGGTATGATCAAGGGAATCGACGAATTCGGAAAGACCTTCTATTTGTATGAAGTTGATGAGAAAGCGGGGAATATCGTCCTTAATTACAATGCTGAGGTCGTTGGGAAGACGCTTTACTTTACGGTGACGTTGATCGATATTCTCTAACTATTATCGCTCACTGTAATTTTCTTATTTAATTTTTGTAGTAAAATAATAATCATGCACAGCGATACCAAGATGGTTCCTTGAGGTTATTTTGAGTGAGAGCTATTCATTTGCGAGGAAACCTCGAGGTATATCCTTTCCATCATTTTCGCTGCTTTGTCCCATGAGAATTCCTTTGCCCTTTCGCGCGCCTTGCGGCCGAGATCCCTCCTGAGACCATCGTCAGATAGTAATGCATTTATCGATGATGCCAGTTCTTTTGAGTTTCTCGGCTCCACCAGAATTCCCGCTTCTCCAATAACATCTGGTAGACCTCCAGTTCTTGATCCAATAACGGGTTTTCCATAAGCCATTCCCTCCGCGACTGCGATCCCGTAAGATTCGATTAGTGACGGCATTACAAAGATCTTGCACTTTGCCAGGAGTTGGCGTTTTTTTTCTTCGCTGACTTTGCCCAAAAAGATGATTTTCTTTTCCATTTGATGTTTTTTAACAAGTCTTTCTAGTCGGTTTCTCTCGGGTCCAGAGCCACAAATGATCAGCTTCTCATCGACAAACTTCATCGCTTCGATAAGGTACCGAAGACCTTTCGTTCTGACGAGTCTCCCTATGAACAGGATAAAGTCGTCTTCATCCTTTAAGTTCATATCTGGTGGAAGGTCAACGCCATTTGGAACAACCGATAATGTTTCAACTGGAAACCCGCGGGAGATAAGATCCCTAGCAACAAAATCACTGATACACACGATTCTTTGAAATTTTTCTCTATGTCTACTAAAAAGCATATCATTTATGATACTCAATGAATGAAGTAAGCCGTCACCTTCACCGTATGCATTGTGCCAGGTCAGTACTTTGGCCGCATTCTGAGAAACTACTGAGCTTGTATATCCCCTGGCCCATCGATAGTGTAAGTCAATCACATCAGGTTTCAATTCTTTGAGAGTGGTTTCGATACCCTTTGTCCAAATCATTGGAGGGTTATAGACATTAAGATAGAATGAGGGTAATCGTTTAACATGGTACCCATCGATTTCCTCGATTTCTTTGGTTTCCGGTAATCTTCCTGTGACAACATAGACTTCATGACGGCAAGCCAATCTCCTTGAAAGATGGTGGATTCGATGCTCGATGCCACCAAGATATGGATAGTGAAACGGATTCACAATGGCGATTCTCATTTATCTCTCTTCAGCCTCCTGCTTTTGAAATACGCACAAACAAAGCTAACCGCAATCACAATGAGAATCATTATCAGAGTGATTGTCTGAGCAGTGCCAGTGGATAGCAATGCAAAGAAAAGACCACTTGCGGCTAGAATGACTCCATATTTACTGATTCCACCAACGAACGTGTAAGCAACTGATTTCGTATACGACCACTTGCAGATCGCGACAAAAGCACCGAGAAATGGAAGAATTGGTGCAATTCGATTCAGCAGGATCATTCTTTCATCGCCCATGACGAGGAAATCTTTGTACCTGTTTACTGCTCTTTGAATCCGTTGTGGGACCTTAGCTTTCTTGACGATCAAGTAAAGTGTCGTTAGCCCGAGAAATTCCGAAATCGCGATCACTCCCAAGATCGAAAGAGCGAACCAAGTTTCTGGTCTTGTCATGAAAATGATGACAGTAAATAGTTCAGGTAATGTCGGAAATACAATGGCATCGATGTAAAAGAGGATGAATATACATCCCAGCATTCCCCCGATGCCGAGAGGTGAGAAATAAGAATAGATGACCTGGCCGATGTCAATCATCTGAACATGTAGTCTCATTCATTTACTTTATCTTTCCGCCAGCCTCTGTTTTTTTCTTGGATGACATACTCGTATAAGTCGCAAAGTTTTCTTACACTTTCAATGTCCGAAAACTGCTCTGCCCTCTTTCTCATTATTTTTCCGTACTCTTTGGGGCAGTTAATCGCTCTTTCAAGTGCATCGGCGCAACTTTCAGGATCATCTTCAAAAAGATAATGGGGTTGATTCTGGCCAACGATTTCCGCTACGGCTCTATAATTGATCCCTGCCACAGGTTTCCCGCATGCCATTGCTTCCAGGATTACGAGTCCTTGAGTTTCAAATTTTGACGCCGTTGCGAAGGCATCGCATGCGGCATAATAGAGAGGCAATTCCTCGTCTGGCACGAACCCTGTAAAAATGACCTTATTTGAAATACCCATGTGATTAACCATATCTAGGTAATGTGATTTAGCAGGACCATCACCGACGATCATCAGTCTCGCCTCATCAACTCTTTTTGCCAGCAGCGCGAAGCCCTTGAGCACGAGATCAATGTTCTTTTCCCAAGAGATTCGGCCAAGGTGAAGAATGACCTTGTTGTTTTCCAAGCCGTACTTTTTTCGCACTTTAGAGCCATCAATCGACGGATTGAATCTCATGCAGTCGATCCCTGTCGGAATGACCTTGATCATTTTCATCCCAGGTGCCCGCTGTCTAAGTTCATCACTGATCGCATGACTCGGCGCAATGACCGCATCGGCACGTTCGAGAAGTTTTCTTATATAGAACCAGGAAAGTCGGTTGATGATCGGTTCTGGGATTGGTAATCGTATGAAGTACTTAGACGCATCGGTCACCATCGTATGGAATGAAATGACAACTGGTTTCTTTAGAGTCCTACCTGCGAACATGCTGCGCAAAGCCATGTAAAATAGACCGTGCGTGTGGATTACGTCGACATTCAATTTCTCTAGAACCTCGCATTTGTTCGAAGGAAATATTGCGATCCTGTACCCAGGATACTTCTTGTAACCGAATGACCGAAAATAATAGACACCGTCCTCTTTGTCTGCAGGATTTTCTGGCTCTGGAGCAAAGATAATGACTTCATGCCCAAGCTCCTCAAGTTTCTTCTTTGTCAATAGAATTGAGGTGACGACTCCATCCCGAGTTGGCAAGTAGCTTTCTGTAAACATCGCAATTCTCACGATATCACCGCACGGTCGAGCGCCAACCTTAATTTTCTCAGAACATCGGAGGGATCTTTTCCGAGGATACGAATCATCGGCTCTTTTCCGTGACCCCCTATATCGAAGATCACGTCTGGAATAAACCCAACTTCTTTGATCGCCGTATCCGTTCCCCACTCCATTGTTTTTCTTCCCTCGGGTTCCCGGGTTCTATCGAAAGATGCGACGCTCAAACCCGCCAGTTTCAGACACGCAAGGATATCCTCATGATATCGAATGTTAACGGCTGATCGGATCGAAAGATCATGTTGCATCGCAGCGAGCACTACTCTCGCAATGTGTTTTGATACTCCGAAATCTGGGCAGCCGAGATGAACTAGTCGGTCGCCGACAACGCCGATTCTCCCCTCAATCCCACAGACTTCATCAAGTCCACGTGCGCATGGAAGTGCATATACAAAGTTGATACCAACCTCTGGAACCCAGGATATCGGAAGAATCGATTCAAGTTCCCCAACAGCGGCTTTCAGCGATTTCATAACAGTATATCGCTCCATTTCCTTCTCCGCCGTCGCCATCGGGTTAACAATCTTCAGACCCTTTCCGATCGCATAACGCATATCAATTGAATTGCTCATTCTCTCAAGTGCTAAGCGAACTGCTTCTTTGATGGTTTTGCCAATTGCGAGATAACCAGCAATATACGCGGAAAGAATACAACCTCCACCATGACCTCGATGCTCGACACGACGGGAAACGAACTCCACGATTTCATCGCCAAGGCAAAGCGTATCGACAATTTTTTCGCCCTGTAAATGACCCCCTTTGAGCACGACTGATTTTGCACCCATATCAAGAATGTATTTGCAAGCCTTTACTCTATCTTCATCTGACCTAATTCTGAGACCCGTAATCGCTTCAGCTTCTGGAATATTTGGTGTCGCAACGGAAGATACTGGAATCATATGATCTTCAAGCGATCGAATCAGATCTTTCTTCGATAATGGGTCGCCCACGCCTGCCACAAGCACAGGATCTACTACAATCGGAAGATGAAGATTCTTAATTTTTTCCGCCACTGCCTCTGCGATCTCAGCACTGTATAGCATTCCAGTTTTCACTGCACCGATCGTTGTATCTTCGAGGATCGCGTCGAGTTGAGAAATAATGTGATCCACTGGAATTGGATGAATTTCATGTACATGCTGTGTGTTCTGAGAAGTCACGGCGGTGACGACAGAGACGCCGTGGATTCCCATCGAGGCGAGTGCTTTGATATCTGCCTGGAGCCCTGCACCCCCGATTGAGTCCGATCCGGCAATCGTCAGTACAACGAGCATGGTTGAATATTTCCCCCGTAGATATTTTTTCACTCTTTATCCGACTTGATGAAACCTTTGAATAGTGATTCATGTGCGAGGATGAAAGCTTAATTATGAATACTAGGCTGCTCAAAGAGTTACGAGAATTGAAGTTCGTCGATTTAATTAGATTCTTGGTTTGAAGTTTTTGAGGACTAGACTAAAAATAAATTTATTAAGTACCTTAGAATCGAGTGAGAGAAGTCTGAATTGTGAAGGTCGCGCTCTACGCACGTGTCAGCACTTCTGATGAAAAAATGCGGCAGGACCCTGAGGTACAGCTCGTCAAGCTGCGCGATTTTTGCAAGGCAAGGGGATGGGAAATATTTCAAGAATATGTAGATAGGAAGAGCGGCGCGGATCCTCACCGCCCCGCCCTCGAGAGAATGCTCGCCGACGCAAGAAAAAGAAAATTCGACGCGGTCGTGATCGTTCGCCTCGACAGGATCACGCGGTCGATCACGAACCTGCTGAGCATTATACAGGACCTCGAGGCGTGGGGCGTATCGCTCGTGTGTACCGACCAGCCCATCGAGACGGACAGCGCGACCGGGCGCCTCCTCATCCACATTTTGGCCGCGCTGGCGGAATTCGAGCGGGAATTGATTCGCGAGAGGGTCATCGACGGCCTCGAGAAGGCGAAGAGGGATGGGAAGAAGATAGGGAGGCCCAGGTCATCGATCGACATCAAAAAGGCTTTAGAATTGCGGGAAAAGGGGCTCAGCTACCGCGAGATCGCGAGGGAATTGAAGGCCTCGCACGCGACCGTCGCGAGGATCCTCAATGGCACCCTGCAGAATTTACAAGGTTGACAAGTTTGACAAGGTCAAAATAGAAGGGGTACTTTTTTTCGTGCCGTGTTCCCCCTCGGCCCCCTGAAAAATTTTCGACCCTCCTTTTCCGAGGTTGTCAAGCTTGTCACGGTATGGCATCTAATAGTATGGTGTTGCCATGCTAATCGATACCATAGTATCCCCGGAAAAGTGTAACAAAAACCTCCCCTCTCGGAGTATTTAAAGAAAAGGGCAGAAAAAGGGCGTTACAAAAAGAAATGGTTTTGTGACAGACAATTTACAGGCGAAGGTTTCGAGCGCTTATGGGTAGATTTGTTCAGAGATTTTTGTTGTCACATCCTTCTGTAGCGGATTGTTTTGTCAACATGAAGATGTCGCCTCTTAACAATGCATACTCAACTTCGTTGTCACATCCTTCTGTAGCGGATTGTTTTGTCAACTGACGTACCCATTAGGATCCCAGCTCACTTCGAACGATGTTGTCACATCCTTCTGTAGCGGATTGTTTTGTCAACGTGAAAAAAATGGAAGAGCTAAATGCGTTATTTAGAGGTTGTCACATCCTTCTGTAGCGGATTGTTTTGTCAACCAGAAATAGAAGAATGGGAGAGTGAAAAAATGGAGTGGTTGTCACATCCTTCTGTAGCGGATTGTTTTGTCAACTTGAAAGACACGGTTGTTGGTGGGCGTATTGCCATACCGTTGTCACATCCTTCTGTAGCGGATTGTTTTGTCAACGGGGAGTTTTTAGGGGCC